>Ga0081455_10000415_pt1 | contig 56069 bp, 50 predicted proteins | sample TabmetS3T2R1_FD_70207 | JGI IMG/M metagenome (GOLD analysis project Ga0081455, IMG submission 70207) | Tabebuia heterophylla rhizosphere microbial communities from the University of Puerto Rico - S3T2R1 | ecosystem: Host-associated > Plants > Roots > Rhizosphere ...
CCCCCAAGGCGACACCCCGTTTCAAAAAGTCGCGGCGGCCTATACCGGGTTTCTTCTGCGCCATAAAAATCCTCCTTTGGATGACCTGTCAGACTTAGGTTTGCCTTCTCAACTTCGGGTCAAAAATATCTCTCAATCCATCGCCGAGAAGATTGATACCAAAAACCGTAATGAAGATCGCCAAGCCGGGGAATATCGTTAGCCAGGGAGCGCGGTTCATATAGCTCCTACCTTCGCTCAACATGGAGCCCCAGGTTGGAATGCTGGCTGGCACACCCAGGCCAAGAAAACTCAGGCTGGCCTCAGAGATGATGACAATGGCCATCGCAAAGGTGGCGATCACCGTAACACTGGCGAAGGTGTTTGGCACGATGTGTCTGAGGAGAACATAAAAATCTCTGCCGCCGAGCGCCTTGGCAGCCGTGACGAAATCGCGCTCCTTCAAAGACAAAACCTCGCCGCGCACCACCCGACAGTACTGGACCCAGCGACTCATCATCAACGCCAAAATGATATTCACGACGCCTTGGCCCAGAAAGGCCATCAAGGCAATGGCGAGTAAAAGAAATGGGAACGCTAGAAATATCTCCGTGATCTTGGTCACCACCTCATCGGTTCCGTGACCGAAGTATCCCGCGATGGCTCCCAAAAAACAGCCTAGAATACCAGCGAGAATGACCGTCGTCGCACCCACCAGGAGCGAGATGCGCGAGCCATAGATGATCCGGCTCAAGATATCGCGGCCCAGGTTGTCGGTTCCAAGCCAACTCGAACTCGACTTGCCGCCCATCCAGGTCGGCGGTTGCAGGCGAGATTCGAGCCGTTGTTCCTGAGGATCGAAAGGCGCGAGGAACGGCGCCGCCAGACCGCAAACTATCAGGAGAACGAGTATCCAACCCCCCAGCAGAATTTTCAGATAGCGCAATCGTACCATTACAGTTTTATCCTCGGGTCGACTAAGGTGTAGAGCACATCGACCAGTAAGTTCACGACAAAGTAAATAATCCCAAAAAACAGAATTAGAACTTGAGTCAGCCGGTAATCACGCACCGAAATCGACTGGATCAAAAGGTCGCCGATCCCCGGATACGAGAAAACCGTTTCCGTGATGACCGAACCGTTTAGCAGGGCACCCAATTGCAGTCCGAGGACCGTGATGACCGTGATGAGGGCATTGCGCAGGATATGGCGCCAAACGACGACCCGCTCGGTGAGCCCTTTCGCCCGTGCCGTCATGACGTAATCTTGTCGCATGACTTCGAGCACGCTGGAGCGAGTGATGCGCGTGACGATGGCGGCGAGAGCGGTGCCGAGCGTCACTGCCGGCATCAAGAGATGCTTAAACGCGCTCCAGAAAGCCGTAAAGTTCCCGGTAATCAAGCTGTCCGGCAAGTAAAGTCCAGTGATCGACTTGACCTCAATGCCATATTCAATCCGGCCGGCAACCGGCAATAGATTCCATTGACCCCCGAGAAAATAGATCAGCATGATGCCGAGCCAAAAGTTGGGCAAAGAGACGCCGATGAGAGCAATCCCGGTTCCGGCGTGGTCGAGCAAGGTATCGCGCTTGATCGCCGAATAGATGCCGATAGGAATGGAAATCAAGATGGCCACCAGCAAGCTTACAGTTGCAAGCTCGATGGTTGCGGGAAGCCGCTCGGAAACGAGCTTGAGCACGGGCTCGCCGAACTTAAGCGACTTGCCGAAGTCACCCACGAGCGCCCGGGAGATGAATTGCCAATACTGGACGAGAAGGGGCTGGTCTAGTCCCCATTCATGCCGCACGCGCGCCACGTCGGCTGGTGTGGCATCATCTCCCAAAAGCAGCACAACCGGGTCGCCGGGAGCGAGGTGCATCAGCATGAAAACGATAAAAGAAATCCCGATGAGAACCGGCACAGCGCCGACGATCCTGCGTCCGATCGTTGTCATCTGCCGGCAAAATCCAGAATTGCTAGCTTCAGCATTTCAGTCAAGCAATTCTTTGACAAAGCTACTGCCCCAGTTGAGCGAATGAGCGATCGAGTTGCTTCAATGCCTGATCGATCTGGTCTTGCTTCACATTCAACGGCGGCGCGACTCGGAGCACATTTCCGTACGTGCCCCCTTTGCCAACCAGTAGGCCGTTGGTTTTCGTTACCTCCATCAGCCTCTTTGCAGCTTCGGCGTCGGGTTTCTTCCGCTCACCGACGAGTTCCATGCCCTGCATTAACCCCATCCCTCGCACGTCGCCAATGACCGGGTATTTTTCTTTTAAATCATCAAGCCCTTCCCGCAACCTGTTTCCCATGACCCGGGCATTTTCCACCAGGTTTTCCTCTTGGATAACTTCAATCGTGGCATGCGCCGCCGTGCAGGTCACTGGATTGCCGCCGAAAGTTGAGATCGTGTTGCCTCGCATACTGTCGGCGATTTCAGGGGTTGCGATCGTGGCGCCGATGGGAACGCCATTGGCCATCCCTTTGGCGAAAGTCATGATATCGGGTTCGACACCCCAATGCTCGATGCCAAACATCTTGCCGCCCGTTCGGCCCCAGGCGGTTTGCACCTCGTCGCAGATGAAAAGGCCGCCGTATTTTCTGACGATGCCGACAATCTCTTTGAAATACTCCTTCGGAGGCGTGATAAAACCGCCGACGCCTTGTATGGGTTCGGCCAAAAAAGCAGCGATCCGCCCCTGCGATGTCGTCGTTTGAATCGCTTCTTCGACGTCCTTGGCGCACTTCAAGTCGCAGCTAGGATAAGTCAGCCCGAAAGGGCAACGGTAGCAATAGGCGTTGGGAATATGATGCACACCGGGAACAACATTCGGCATCAGTCGCCAGCTCGACTGTGCGGAAAGGCTCAACGCCAAATAGGAGCGACCACTGTAGCTATGGCGCAAGGTGATGACATCCTGACACTTGGTATGGATCTGCGCGAGCAGCACGGCGGTTTCATTGGCTTCCGTGCCGCTGTTGGTGAAAAACGATTTTTCTAATCGACCGGGTGTGATCTGGGCGAGTTTCTCAGCCAACCGCACCTGCGGCTCATTGGCGTAAAGGGTCGAGATGTGTTGCAGCCTGTCCGTTTGGTCGTGGATGGCCTTCGTGACCTTCTCGTTACAATGGCCGACACTGACGGTGAGGATCCCGCCAAAAAAATCCAAGAACTCTTTTCCTTCGGCATCGTAAACATAGTTATCCTTGGCATGATCCACCACGAGCGGTTCGTCATAATAGGTGGAAACGCAGGAGAAGAGGTATTTTCTCTGTTTTTCAATGATTTCGTTCTTGTTCATAGATTGGCGTTGAACTGGTGGACATTTTGAACGACTTGAACCTTTTGAACGATTTGAACTTCACTTCTAGTGCCGCCGCAGAAAATCTAGAATCGGCGGATGGCCCTTCTCCGGCATTTCGCGCAGATAGCCATGGGCGCCGCCTTCAACAATGACCAGCTCAGCATTGGGAATCTTTTCCGCCAGAACTTTAGCGGACTCTACGTGACTTCCGGTTCCCCCTTCGTGGGTGTCCTTGCTGCCGACGATAACCAGGGTCGGCGCCTTGATTTTATGAATAAGGTCGGTGGTCTCATGGCACTGCCGAGCGACGACGTGGCGCAAGTAGCATTTGAGCGGCGGCACCTCGTCGACAATGAGCTCTTGAAATTCCTTCACTACCTCCGGATGCTCCTTCACGAATTGATCCGTAAACATAAAGCCAGGCCCCCAGTGGTCGTGCTGGTATTTTTCATAGCCCTTCTCAATCATTTCCAAGGCAGCGTCCAGAGGAACACCGCGGGGATAGTCTTCGAGTTTATCGCTATATTTTCCTGAGCCGGGCCCGGAGAGAACCAAACTTCGAATTTTTTCAGGATAATCCAGAGCCACCCATTGAAGCACCCGCGCTCCCATGGAATGCCCCATCATATGGGCTTTCTTGATGCCCAGAGCATCCATCAACCCGACGCAGTCTTTGGCAAAAAGTCGGGTGGTATAGTGCATGTCGGGTTTGTCGCTTCGACCCAAACCCCGATGGTCATAAATAAGAACCTGATAGTGTTTGGAAAACTCCGGCACCTGAAAGACCCGCCAGGGGGCGAGACTGATACCAGTGCCGGCGACTAATACCAGGGGATCCCCCTGCCCGTAAAGCTCATAATAGAGATTGACGTCGTTGACTTTGACTTTACCGCTCTTAATCGGCCTGGGGCCTTCCATTTCTCCTCCGTGAATTCCGATCCTGGAATGACGGTGAAGCTATCGAATCCAGAAATTACTGTCAATATTGCCGAAATTTAGATTCGAAGAGACGGCCATAAACTAGTTTTCCTTGACAGCCCAAAGCGCATGCGATAATCGGGCGGGCAATAAATCTAGCGTCGAAATAAAGAGAAAAGCAACATGAAACGCCTTGTTTACCTTCTCTTAGGATTATTTTTGCACCTATCCGCAAGTGTCGCGACGGCGGCCGCACCCGCAACCGAAACCGCCGGTCAAATTTTAGCCAGGCTCAACAAGATGACACCTGAGCAGCGACAGAAGACACTGGTTGAGAAAGCTAAAGCTGAGCGGGAGATTGCATTTTATAGCTCGCTCCAAGCCCAGCAGATTGATCCGTTCACCCAAGCGTTTCGCAAACGCTATCCGTTTGTTAAGGTAAACCCCTACCGCGTTTCTGGAAACCGGCAGGTCATCAAGATTCAAACCGAGATGAACGCCGGCCACCATCTGTTCGATGTCACCAATGGCGCCGCCGAGCAAGCATCCGAGCTCAAGAAAATTGGCGCCATCGATCCCTATGCTTCGCCGCAGCGGGAGTTTTTCCCCGGCTCGAGCCAAGACAAAGAGGGCTACTTCACCTCACTCTATGCGATCCCGATCGTCCTGGGCTACAACACCAATTTGGTCAAACGTGCCGATGCGCCCAGGAGTTACGAGGATTTGCTGCATCCAAAGTGGAAAGGAAATATGTTTCTCGACGACGAAGCTTACGAGTGGTTCGCCGTGCTGCTCAAACACTTTGGCCGGGAAAAGGGCCTTCAATATATGAGAAACTTGGCCAAGCAGGATCTGCGAATGGTTCGCGGCCGGACCGCCCAGAGTCAGCTGCTGGCAGCGGGCGAACGACCGTTGGCTATTGCGCTATCGGGTCATACCGTTTGGGAATTGAAAACCAAGGGGGCGCCACTGGAAGGGGTGATTTTAGATCCTTACTTCGCGCAGGCAAACAAGCTGATGTTAGCGCGCCATGCACCTCACCCTTGCGCGGCAGCACTGTTTATCGATTGGGCTCTTTCGGAGGAAGGACAATCGATGATCACGACTTTTGGCCGTGTCGTCACGCGAAAAGGAGTCAAACAACGGTTTCCGGAGCTGGTCGAGAAGGAACCCTTTCTAGTGGACGTAGATTTTATCGGGCCGATTCTTGACCAGAGCGGAAAAGAATTCAGTCAGATTTTCTTGGGACGCTAGTACACGATCTAAAAAGTCGTCCTCTTCGAATGTGATCACGTGGGTTTGGCGCTAACCCACCTTTCCAGGTCCGTAAATAACCTTTCCTGGTCGCGCGCCCGTGTGCTGACCGCTTTCAATGACCACAATGCCGTTGACGATGACATGATCGATACCTTTGGGATACTGTTTAGGATTTTCGTATGTCGCGGTATCCGCCACATTGTCAGGATCAAACACCACAACGTCAGCCCAGTAGCCTTCCTTAAGGAGACCTCGATCTTTAAGGCCGAGAACCTGCGCCGGCAATGACGTCATCTTGCGGATCGCGTCTTCCAACTGGAGGACCTTCTCTTCCCGCGTGTACTTCCCAAGCACCCGAGGATTGGTCCCAAAACTCCGCGGATGGGGTTTGCCGGGGTATTTCTGGTTCAAAGCGCTGCCGTCTGAGCCAATGGAGATCCACGGCACCTGCATGACCGTTTTGACATCATCCTCGGACATCGTGTGGTGCACCCCGTGGATGAACATTCCTTCTTCGTAGATCATATCGAAGCAGGTGCTGATTGGATCTTGTCCACGGATTTTGGCGATCTCGGCGATGGTCTTGCCCTCCAAAGGTTTCAGACTTTCGGTGTCCACGCGCGCAGCAACGATCCCTTCCCAGCCGCCGTGCTCGTTCACGTACTGATCGAACTCCGGATCTTTCATGACTCTTTCGCGGAACGTCGGGCTTTTGAACTGGGAAATCGTCTCATTCAGAGGCGCGTCTTGAACCCAACGCGGAAACAAACGCCGCCACGGATGCTGCATCGCCGTGTAGGGATATTGGTTTGCGGTGATTTCCAGCCCGTCGCGCCGCGCCTCTTCGATCTGTTGGATAACCTGGCGGACGCGCCCCCAGTTGCTCTTGGCTCGCATTTTTAAGTGATACACATGAATGGGAATGCCCGACTCGCGGGCGATGTGGAGTGTTTTCGCCAACTCCTCCATGATGTCGAAACCTTCGCTTCCCAGGTGGACGCCGTAGTAACCGCCATAGCGCCGGACGACCTTGGCCATCTCGACAACTTCGTTCGGATATTCCGGTCCTTTCGCATGCCACGCAGCGGTCAGGCCGAGCGCGCCTTCTTCCATCGCTTGGGCGATCAAGCGATTTATCTTCTCCTGTTCCACAGCATTCGCAGGCCGCTCGTCGAACCCCATGACCACGCGCTTCACTTGCTGCGGCGATACCCCGGAGGCAATGTTGATCGATATGCCGTCCTTCATCACTGAGTTGAAGTAGCCGGTAAACGTTTTCCAGTCCGTCTCGATACCGTTACGGCGCCGGTGCTCGAGCTTATATTCCTCCAGTACCGCGCCCTCCAAAGGCGCCACCGTCTGGCTTTCACCGATAATGTCCAACGTTACGCCCTGGCGAACTTTGCTCTCGGCATTGCCGTCAGCAATCAACGGCTGATCGCTGTGAGTATGCATGTCGATGTAGCCGGGAGTAACAACCCGTCCCTTCGCAGAGATGGCTCGCTTGCCGGAATCAGGATCAATTTTTCCAATGGCGGCGATCTTCCCGCCCTTTATTGCCACATCACCGTAGAACCAGGGATTCCCCGTACCATCGATCAACCTGCCACCGTGAATCACGATATCGAATCCAGCCATTACCCCTCCAGTAAGTTAACACCCTCAAGCCCGTATACCACTGGCGACAAGACGACTACAACCTTCGTATTCAATAACTAAATCGCCATAACGCGACAGAAGCTTTGAGAGTGTGGTAAACAAGTCATCGGTGAGCCATGATTCGACCCGAGTTCAGAAAACTGCTCATGGATCAGCGCGGAGCAGCGGTGATTCTCTGGAGCTTTTTCACGATATCCATCGTTATTTACATCGTTATCGCTCACAATGTGCTTGCCAATCCGAAATATGCCCGGGGTCTGTCGTTTGCGGAGACGGCGCGAATAGTGTTGTGGATCCTCGTATTGGTCGATCTTGGCTACTACTTTTTCTGGAAAAGGCGCTATCTCGCGCCCCAGGCGATTCTCCACAACTCTCAGAAGACGAAACTCTTTAGAGCCTTGCATGACTACAAGGGGCCCATCGAAGAGCGTGCCGCTGCGGTCGTATCCACTTTCGTTACGCGGAAGGTCGTGATCTTCGCAATCATCGAAGCCATCGCGGTATACGGCTTGGTCTTAGCTATCGTCGGCCGTTATCTTTCAGATCAATATCTGCTATCGGCGTTGGGTCTGGTTTTGCTAGTTCTTGAATACCCAACCGAGCGTTTCCTCGTAGGGCTCGTGCAAGATGTTGAAGGGTCGGCTCCACAACTGGGCGTTAAACTTCGCTAACGGCAAACCAGTCAACTGTCGGCGTGCCACCGCCATCGCTTGGTCGGATAACGCAGGGCCAATTGCAATCGTTTGAGAAATATTCGCCGCGGCAGCTCTTTGGCGCCGAGGCTGAGCATATGTTCCGTCGTCATCTGGGAGTCGATGAAGTGAAAGTCCCAACTCTTTAACTTCTCGACGAGAGTTGCAAGAGCGACTTTTGACGCATCGGTCTTCAAATGAAACATCGATTCGCCGAAGAAGCATTTGCCTAATGACACACCGTAAAGTCCGCCGGCTAGTTTTCCTCCGAACCAACTTTCGACGGAATGGGCATATCCCAAGCCGTGGAGCTTGATATAAGCCTTCTCCATCTCATCCGTGATCCAGGTACCGTTCTGGGCTTCGCGCGGCACCACTGCGCACGCCCGGATGACCTCTTCAAACGCATGATCAAAAGTGACCTGAAAGATTCCTCTCTTGAGGGTCTTGCGTAGACTCCGAGAAATCTTGAAATCCTTCAGATCCAGGACCAACCGAGGGTCCGGTGACCACCAAAGGATGGGTTGGTCCTCCGAATACCAAGGAAATATTCCCAGGCGATAGGCCGCGAGTAGCCTCTCTTTGGACAGGTCCCCGCCGACGGCGAGCAGCCCGCTCGGATCGGCATACTCCGGTGGTGGAAAAATCGGCTCGTCTACCAATCGATATATGGGCATCGCATCATTCTAACCCCCTACCCGTCGTTTTTCACACGCACTTCATGGCTTGCAAAACCACCTCTTCCGAGCCTATCCTTTTGTAGCGTGGGAAGGGAGCGCCGCCCTATGTTCAAGCGCATAGATCACGTTGCCATTCATGTCACCGACCTCGATCGCTCCGTTGCGTTCTACGAAGAGCATTTCGGCTTCAAAAAATACTTTCAACACGCGGCAACGGGTGGATTACAGATCGCCTATCTGAAACTCGGGGATACCGTCTTGGAACTGACGCACAAGACCGACGGCGCGATGTTAGGTTTTCACTTTTGCCTGGAAACGGACAACTTTGATGAGACGGTATCCAAACTGCAGCGAGATGGCGTACAATTGGTCCGCGCGCCTCACGACACCGCCGCAAGGGAGCCTAGAGAGCACGGTTGGCGGCGTGTCGTCTTCGGCGGTCCGGACGGGGAGCAGATTGAGCTGAGGGGATGAACCACCGTGGCTCGTGATCGTTTCTCGTGACTATTCACGAACACGAACCACGAATACGAAAGAAGGGAAATGATATGTCTGAGCAACCAAATTCCACAATCCAGGTCACTTGTCCTTGCTGCAGCGCGATGTTAACCATCGACCCGACCCTCTCGGTGGTATTGAACCACAAGCTTCCGGCAAAGCCGCAACTCATCGCCGAGTTAAAGAACGCCGCTCAGTTTGTCAAGGAAGAAGCCACCCGCCGTGACGAAAAATATCAACAGATCGTCGAAGCCGAAAAGAATAAGTCCAAGGTACTGGAAGCCAAATTTCAGGAGTTACTCAAGAAGGCCAAGGAAGAGCCGATCAGTAAGCCGCTGAAGGATATCGACATAGACTAGTGTGGTGTTTCCGAAATCCGTTGAATCATTTGAGTGTCATTCCGGGCAAGCTGGCGATAGCTTCAGCCTTAGGCTGATCCGCCTCTGGAGGAAGCGCGACCGGAATCCAGGAATTTCAAAGACTTCTGGATGCCCGCTTTCGCGAGCATGACTGATCGGGAGACTCCGACTTCTTTTGCGACTTTAGTTCCTGCAACTCTTCAAAATCCCGCAAGCCGCAACCCGACATTCCTAACCGCGTCTCAAGGTCGAGAAGCTCAGTGGCGCTACGATGACTGGACTTCAAAAATGGCGCCGATCGGCATACATTGTGTCCATGCGCGCAATGCTTTTTGAAAAAGCCGGGCAGCCTTTGCGGAAGGTAGAGCTACCCATGCCCAGGCCAGCGGTCGGCGAAGTTTTAATTCGTGTTCGTGCCTGCGCCGTATGCCGGACTGATCTTCATGTGGTCGATGGCGAGTTACCGCAGCCAAAGCTTCCACTGATCCCGGGTCACGAGATTGTCGGCACTGTAGAAGCAAAAGGCGAGGGTACTGAGCGCTTTGAAATCGGCGATCGTGTCGGTATTCCATGGTTGGGCTGGACCTGCGGAGAGTGCTCTTATTGTCTGTGGGGGCGAGAGAATCTTTGCGACAAAGCGCGCTTTACAGGCTACACCATCGATGGCGGCTATGCCGATTATACGGTTGCGGACCAGCGCTTTTGTTTCCGAGTTCCGGATTTCTACGGTGATGCAGAAGCCGCTCCGCTGCTGTGCGCCGGTTTGATCGGATACCGCAGCTTAGCTAAAGCAGGCGATGGAAAACGTCTTGGCATCTACGGCTTTGGCGCCGCGGCGCACATCGTTGCCCAGGTTGCACGCTACCAGAACCGTGAGATCTACGCTTTCACGCGCCCGGGCGACAAAGCAGCAGCAAAGTTTGCTTTCGAACTCGGCGCGGTCTGGGCGGGCGACTCGAACGAATTGCCACAGGTAAAATTGGACTCCGCGATCATTTTTGCACCAGTCGGTGACCTCGTTCCGCAAGCTTTACGCACAGTCGACAAGGGGGGAATCGTCGTCTGCGGCGGTATCCATATGAGCGACATCCCTTCATTTCCCTATGAAATCCTATGGGAGGAACGGTCCCTATGCTCGATCGCCAATCTCACGCGCCAGGATGGCGAGGAGTTCCTCGCCCTGGCGCCAAAAATTCCAGTCAGAACTGAAGTGCAAGTTTTTGCTTTGGAAGAGGCCAACGAAGCCTTGGCGCGACTGCGCTCAGGCAAGATCCAGGGCGCCGCGGTTCTGCTGATGGAGGCTACAAAACCGACAACTAAAGTTGCTTAACCAGCGACACGCCTACAATGCTTTGAGAAATTCCTCTTCAGAAATTTGGGCATCTCGGAGAAGAGCTCTTAAGGTTGATGGACGAAGGTCTTCGCGTGTGTGCATGTATACATATACAAAGCGCCCATCGGTATGACGCCACTTCTAATGACTGCCTTTCTGGTGTTCAAGAATGAACCCCTAGCTTGCGGAGCGCTCGAATAAACCGAGGCTTGCTGACTGCCGGGAGGTTCAAACTGCGGCCTGCACTCTAACTACTGCAAGGCTGGAAGGATCCTCCAGTGGAGGCTTCGCGCCTTCGTTCCGCATCGTATGCAAGGCAAATTGAATTAAAGACTTGGCTCGCTTCAAAGCGGTAGAACGCGTGCGCCCTTGCGTGGTGGCATGGAAAATCGGAACATTTGCGACCCACCATCCGTCTTCACCCTTTTGCAAAACAACCGTATATTGCCGTCGCATGGTGAGGTCATTGTAACTGTCGGACGACAGAAATCAACGGCTACTTCTCGTAGAGCTTTTTAATAAACCCGCTCTTGTCCAGCTCCTCGACAAAGCTCGCGTCGACAAACTCTTCGGGTTTGTGTTTCCAAACGTCCGAACGTGTCTGGGCGACATACTCGTAGCTGGTTTTCATCCCCTTAGTGTTCGGATACGGCGCCGCGAGGCGGTACTTAGCAAATAGCTCCCACGACACTTGCGCCAAGGATTCGTCGTCCAAGCGCAACATTTTTTTAATTACCTTCTTGGCCAAATCTGGCTCTTGTTTGAAGCGAGCGATTCCTTCGATATGCGCTCGCATATAACGCATCACGAGATCACGATCTTGTTTGATCAAACTGCGGGTTGTCACAATCTCGCTCCAGGGATACTCGACGTCTTTGAAGAAATCCCACAAAACATTGAACCCGGCCCGCTGCGCGAGGATAAACGATGGATGGGAAAGAGTCGCGGCCTGAATCCTCCCTTGCCGCAGAGAAATTAGCCGCTCTGGATCAGCGCCGATTTGTAGGAGAGCGAAGTCCTTATCTGGATTGAGCCCCTTTTGCTTGGCGAGATAGCGCACCAAAAAATCCCCGAGAGAGCCGAAAGTGGTCACACCAATTGTTTTCCCTTTAAGATCCTCAGCTTGTTTTATGTCCGGGTGAACCATCAACGATTGAATTACGCCCGGCATCGTATGGGCCAAAATCACCATATCCGAACCCGCCAGCACGGCGCTCATCACAGCCGGGGTAGTAATAGGCGATATGGTTACGCTGCCGGCGATCAGAGCCCTGGAGGCGATACCGGAACCCGACATCACGACGGGCTCGGCGTCCAAGCCATGTTTCTCATAGATCTTTGCTTCTTTCGCAAAGAAGATGATGATGTTACCCATGCTGACGGCAGGAACGCCAACTTGGATTTTCTTAAGATTCCTAGCCTGAGAAAAAACCGGAGGCGTTGAAAACAGAAAGCCCTCGAGCAAAAGCAGCGTTAACAAACAGCGAAAAACCATTACTCTGATTCCTCCCATCAAGGGATCGTACCTCTTCTAGTCCGTAAATCTAAACGCTGTCAATCTATTTGACAAACTCTACTGATTTCAATAAGTCACAAACTATTATGTTGCCCCAAGTACCGCGCGAAACTCTGCTCGATTTTTGTCGTCGAATGTTTGTTATTCGACACTTTGAAGAAAGCCTTGTACCGCTCCATGACAAGGGCGTGTTTGGTGGCCACTATCACCTTTACATCGGCCAGGAGGCTACCGGGGTGCCAGCGTTAAGCTGCCTGAAAGCGGACGACTATCTCTTCACAACGCATCGGAACCACGGCCACCTGTTGGCCCGTGGTGCCGACCCGAAGAGACTCTGCGCCGAAATTTTGGGACGTGCCGATGGCTATAACAAGGGCAAGGGAGGTTCATTCCACACGGTAGTTCCCTCTCTCGGTTTCCTGCACACTTCTGCTGTCGTTGCGGGAATAATTCCCCTGGCAACCGGCACGGCCTACGCCGCGAAGGCCCTAAAGAACGGCCGCATCACCGTCTGCCTCTTTGGCGACGGCGCGCTAGAGGAAGGCGCCGCTCCAGAAGCGCTGAACCTCGCCTCCCTCTGGAAACTGCCCGTCCTCTTTCTTTGTGAGAACAATGGCAAATATGGCGCCGGACGCGCCACCGGCGCGGCCCAGTCAACCACGATGGCGGCGTTCCCATTGACCGATTTGCCAAAGGCCTACAAAGTTCCTGCGCAACAGATCGACGCCCTCGACTCAGGCGCGGTGTATGCCACGATTTCACAGGCTGTAGAAAAGGTTCGTGGTGGTGAAGGGCCACAATTTATCGAGGCGCAGACAGTGCGCTGGCCTGGCAGCGAGACTAATTGGCCGGTTGTTTTACAAAACACGAACAGCTCGCTCGCTTGGGATGTGAACGGCGTGCCGGACAAAGTTCGCGAGTGGTACCGCAGCTGCGACCCGCTGCTGATCTACATTCGTGAACTCGTCGATGCCAAACAAGCAACCAAGGAAGAAATCGCTGACATCGAAAAGAAAGTAAAAGCGGAGATCGCTGATGCGGTGGAATTCGCCGTCGCCAGTCCTTACCCAAAGCCGGAAGTCGCGGCCCAGGAATACTTCGCCTGAGCGAGTCATGAGAGAAATCGCTTATTACGAAGCAAAGTTCGAGGCACTGAATGAGATCATGGCGGCGGATCCGACCGTGCACCTCATCAACGGGACCTTCTTGAGCTTGAGTCCGCACCGTCACGTCTACCAAGCGTTGGCCAAGAAATACAGCGACAGGATCATGTCACCGCCGATCTCCGAACTGGGTTTCTGCGGCCTCGCCACAGGCGCGGCCATGGCCGGGCTCAGGCCTATCGTCGACATCAGCACCGGGAGCTTCATCTTCGAAGGCTGGCCGCAGGTTGCGAACGAAGCCGCTAATGCGTTCTCCATGTCAGGCGGCCAGACTCGTGTGCCCGTCGTATTCCATCTCTTTCATGGTCTTCGTGGCGGTGGTGCGGCGCAACACTCCGCCAGTCCGCAGGCCATGCTCTGGAATAACCCCGGATTGGAAATCGTTCTTCCTTCATCGCCAAGAGATGTGAAAGGTCTGCTTAAAAGTGCAGTGGCAAGCGACAATCCGACTATTTTCGTCGATCACGTTCAACTGCTCGACCTTAAGGGCGACGTACCGGCAAATGATGCGCCGATTCCTCTTGGCGTTGCTGATGTAAAACGCAAAGGCAGCGATGTGACGGTTATCGCTACTTCGTATATGGTCCAGCGCTGCTTGCAGGTCGCCGAGAAGTTGGCAAACGATAAGATCGCCGTGGAGGTCGTTGACCCGCGAACCTTAGTGCCTTTCGATATGGCGACGCTGATGACATCGGTAGAAAAAACCGGCCGTGTGGTCATCGTCGATGAAACGCATCAGAGTTGTGGTGTGGCCGCGGAGATCGCTGCACGCATCGTCGAGACCGGCTTTGACAAATTGAAGGCGCCTATTCGGCGTGTTGCTACTCTCGACGTGCCGGTGCCTTACAGCCCGCCTCTGGAAGATTACATTGGGCCGCGTGAAGATCGCATCATGGAAGCGATTCGCGCGGTGCTCCGTTAGCAGGCTACTGAAAAAGACTCATATGCTTGGTTGCGCTCGACCGATTTTGCATCAATGTACAAGAAGAGTACGCCTCCGCTCATCGATCTTCGCACGCCTCGCCTCTGAGATCTTTTTGAACAGCCTGCAAACTGAGTTTCTCAGCAACGTTTTTACCTGAGTGAGGCAAAGCGACCGCTCCAGATCCATCAGTCCTGCGGCATCCTCCTCGCCCCATCGATACCCATGCCAACCAAGAGAGAGAACTCAAGAGACCTGGTTCCTCTGCTCCGGACGATGTGGCTAATTCGGGCGTTCGAAGAAAAGGTCTCGGCGCTTTACGCCATGCGTGAGATCATGGGTCTGCTCCACCTGGGTATCGGCCAAGAAGCCGTCGCGGTAGGAACCTGTAGCTTACTTCGAGCCGACGACTATGTTTTCGGTGGCCATCGCTCTCACGGCCACGCCATCGCCAAGGGAGCCGACATCAAACGGCTCATGGCAGAAATTGCCGGACGCGCCACTGGCTATTGTGCAGGTAAAGGCGGCTCGATGCACATCGTCGCCCTCGACGCGGGGTTCGTTACAGCCACGGGAGTCGTGGGGGGCACCATTCCTCTCGCGCTAGGCGCCGCTTTCGCTGCCAAGGAAAAAAACAAGGGTCAAGTCGCCGTGGTTTTTTTCGGCGATGGTGCTGGCCAGGCCGGCGCGTTTCACGAATCGCTCAATATCGCGAGCCTGTGGCAACTGCCTGTTATCTTCGTTTGTGAGAATAACGGTTACGCCGAGTTCACGCCGCTGTCGTCACATACTCTCATCGAGCGTCTCGCGCGCCACGCCGAGACTTACAAGATCCCCAGCACGACCGTCGATGGCAACGGCGTTCTCGAAGTACGCAATGCCATGTCAAGAGCCGTACAAAATGCGCGCAAAGGCAAGGGCCCGGCATTTGTCGAATGCCTGACGCATCGTTTGAGAGGCCATTACGAAGGTGACCCGGCAAAGTACCGTGAGCTGTCAGAGCTGGCGGAATGGAAAGAAAAGGATCCCATCGCCCGCTTTGCGCGCGAGCTCAAGCACAGAAAAGCCGTGTCCGACAAAGACATTGAGGCCATCGAAAGCGACGCGCGCGATCTCGTTGAGAAGGCCGCCCAGTTCGCTCTCGACTCGCCCTGGCCGGCGCCGGACGAAGTTGCCAGCCAAGTGACAGCGTAAACGGCATCACTGCTGACGTTTAGCAGCAAGACACGGTAGGTGACCCCGAGAATCATCTAACCGTTGACGGTGTCACCCTGAGCGATAGCGAAGGGTCTTGTTCGGAAAGATTCTTCGGCTTCGGCTCAGAATGACAATTGCATTTATGGTTGAACAAAACCTTCTCGAAGCAATCCGCACCGGTCTACACGAAGAGATGAGGCGCGATCCGTCGGTCTACCTCTTTGGCGAAGACGTGGCGTTGGGCGGGCCGTTCGGTGTCACCGCCGGACTCGCCGAAGCTTTCGGCAAGAACCGCGTGGTTAACACACCGATCAGTGAAGGCACAGTGATGGGACTCGCTATCGGCGCCGCCACGGCCGGACTCCGCCCGGTAGTAGAAATTATGTTCATCGACTTCATTACATTGGCGATGGATCAGCTCGTCAATCACGCCGCTAAGCTGCATTACATGTCCGGTGGTCAGCTAAAGATTCCCCTGACGGTCCGCGTTCAGTGTGGTATCAGCGGCAATATGGGCGCACACCACTCTCAAAGCCTCGAATCATGGCTTGCTCATGTGCCGGGCTTGAAAGTGGTAATGCCGTCGAATCCCGCCGATGCTAAGGGGCTGCTCAAGGCCGCTATCCGGGACGACAATCCTGTGGTCTTCATCGAGCATCGCGGTCTTTATTGGATGCGCGGTGGAGTGCCAGAGGAAGAGCATCTTGTGCCCATCGGCAAGGCTGCCGTCGTAAAGGAAGGTGATCAATTGACGATTGTCGCCACGGCGAAAATGTTATCCGCAGCCCTCGAAGCCGCCGAAGAGCTTTCCTCCAGTGGAATCTCCGTCGAAGTCGTCGACCCGCGGACCTTATCTCCGTTGGACATCGGAACGATAGTGAGTTCAGTCAAGAAGACGAGCCGGCTCATCATCCTCCATGAGGCAGTCGAACAAGAAGGGATCGGAGCTGAAATTGCCACTCGGGTTCAGCAGGAAGCTTTCTACTACCTCGATAGTCCGATTGTGCGCGTCGCCGCGCCGTTTGCTCCAGTTCCCGCAAGCCCCGCACTCGAAAAATCTTTCGTCCCCGGCAAAACAGAAGTTATTCGTGCGGTCCAGCGCGTTATGAACCGGCGGACAAACCTGTAACGGTAGCGATCCAGAAATTTGCAGGGCGAGAGTGGGCGGTTGTGTCTAGGAGATTTTACTTTGCCAAGTTGTAGTCAATCAGCGAGGAGGCCACACGAGCGATTCCGACCGTGTCAAAGGAAGCAATAGCTTTGACATCGGGCGCATAATAATAGGTGTGGGTTCGAATTTCTCCCGGAGCCAGGGGCTTAGGTCCCGGTGCTCTCATCGTCATGACAATTTTGAAAGCATCGAATTCACCCTTAGGTGTCTTAATCTTTTCCCATGCTTGGACTTCATACCTAGCGTCCTCCGACCGCAGTGGCATGCCCGGCGGCTGGAATTTAATTCGGTCGGACCAAGAAAGACCGACGCGCATCGGAAATCTCAGCATGTCTCCGAGCCAACCGGGTCTACCGAGAACCAATGGAATGACCACAGGTAAGTCGGCTTCTTCAGTTTCGTTTCCTTGAACACCAAAGACTTTCGGTTTATTGGATTCAAATTTGACGATGTACTCTGGGAAGCGTTCCAATACTGGACCTGAAACAGTAACTCCCGCAGGCCGGACCATATCAACTTTCACCCGCCACCAGTCACCATCTCTATAGACCGGAGCCTCGGCTTGTTGTGCATTAGATGAGTAAGGTAGCAGGAGGACGAGTGTCAGGATTCCGGTTAGCCCAAGTGCAAGTCTAAACATACCTAAACCTCCCCATAAAAGGTGCCTTGACTGGATCACAGACGGTTGCCTGTAACATACGAAAATGCAATCCGTCAACAGAGGCGTCGCGCGTATACTGCTCAGATAGTTTTCTATTAGACAAACTCTCCAATCCTTGAGGCTGCTCGCATTATCGTCTAAAGAGGAACCATGGAATACCGGAAACTCGGCAAAACGGATATGAACGTCAGCGTTCTCGGCTTCGGCGGCTGGGAGATCGGTTATCAACATACCTCCCTTAGAACCGTTAAGAAAATCTTCAATGAAGCCCTCGACGCCGGCGTGAACGTCATCGACACCGCCGAATGTTACGCCACCAGCGAAGAGGTGATCGGTGAAGCGGTGGGAAAGCGGCGCAATGACTTTTATCTTTTGACGAAATGCGGACACGAGAGCGGCTGGAGTTATCCGGATTGGCGTCCCGAATCATTGCTCAGATCCATTCAACGCAGCCTCAAACGATTAAAAACCGATCATCTGGATCTCATCCAGCTTCACAGCTGCTCAGAAGTTGAACTTCGTACAGGAACCGTTATCGAGACCTTGAAGCGCGCTCGCGAGCGAGGTTATACGCGCTTTATCGGCTATAGCGGCGACCACCAAACCGCGCTCTATGCCGTCCAATGCGCTGAGTTCGACACCTTGCAAACCTCCGTTAGCATCGCCGATCAAGAAGCACTCGAGCTTTTCCTGCCTTTGGCGGAAAAGCAAAACATGGGAGTCATCGCTAAACGTCCTGTCGCTAACGTCGCTTGGCAGAACGGCGATCGACCTCCCATTGACACCTATGGCCGGCCCTACTGGGAAAGGTTGCGAAAGTTAAAGTATGAGCTGCTGCGGGGTAGTTTGAAGCGGACAGTTGCCGGCGCTCTGCAGTTTACCTTGAGCGTCCCTGGGGTTCATACCGCCATCGTCGGCACGACGAAGCCAGGAAGATTCCTGGAAAACGCTGCGGCTGTTGCGGCCGGGCCGCTGCCGAAAGAAACCTTCGATGCCATTCGTGCTCGCTGGCGAGAGATCGCAGAGCCGGCCTGGGTAGGACAAACCTGAATCGCTTTGCGGTGCAACATTTCAGCCGCCGCGCATCGATGACCTCGCCCTAATCATTGACACGCTTATCGGGTCTGAAATACATTTCTCACCGGGAATTTGATTTCCTTCTCCTCGGCAAGAAAGCCTTCCATGGAAAAATCCTTCTCTCTCGCCTGCTTGGTGATACTCGCTGGGATTTTCGCCCCTGGACTGAGTTGGGCTCAGCCTAGCGCGAGTGTCGAAGGACTACTCGATAGAATCAATCGCTTGCCAGGAACAGAGCGTCAGCAAAAACTCCTCGAAGGCGCGCGCAAGGAAGGCGAGCTTGTCTGGTATTCGACCATGAACCGGGAGAATTCGCAGGAGCTGATCAATCTTTTCCAGCAGGAACATCCTTTCATCAGAGTAAAGCTCCTGAACGGCAGCGCCGTCCAGACTATGACCCGCATCAATTCCGAATACAGCGCGAAAAACTACCTTTTCGATATCACTCACATCCGAGGACTTTTTCTGCTCCCGCTGAGAAAAAAGCAAATTATCGCAGCTTACCGTTCGCCGTATCGTGATGCGCTTCGGCCGGGTTACAAAGATGACGAGGGGTACTTCAATGCAATCTTCACGCAGGGACAATTGTTCATTGTCAATAAGAACCTGATCAAACCTCAAGATTATCCCCAGTCGCTGGAAGACCTGTTAAATCCAAAGTGGAGAAAACAGCTCGGGATGGACGACGAATCTTACGATTGGCTTGCCGCGCTGATGGACTACTATGGCGAAGAAAAAGGGAAACAGTTTGCCGAACGGCTGGGTAAACAGGAATTGAATTTCAGAAAAGGTAATAACCTGCTTGGACAATTGGTTGCAGCGGGTGAAATTCCTCTCATGGTCGACGGATACAACCATACCGGCTATCTGCTGAAGACAAAACAGGCGCCCATAGAGTTGCTGTTTCCTGAACCCTACGTTACTGCGAAGACTCCCACCGGGGTGTGGATCGGTTCCCACGCCCCACACCCACATGCAGCTGCCCTGTTCGTCGATTTCCTACTATCGAAACGCGGCCAGGAAGTGATGGCCGCCCAAGGACGTTGGGTCAGTCGGCAGGATGTGCGCTATCTCGTCGATCCGGGCACGAGACGAGTGCAAACGGTCTCACCTATCAAGTGGGGCGAGCGAACCGCGGAGCTCGTCGAGTTGTTCGACAAGCTCATCATGCGAAAAGCCAGCCGATCCTAGGTTACGAGAGACGGAGGACGAAATGATTCGAATTGATTCCGATAGCCACTTCACGCCAGTGGACGCGTTCGCTGAAATCGATCCGAGATATGCCGAAATCGGCCCACATTTCGAAATCCTGCCGTCTGGCCGTTATAAAGTGATCTATCCAGCAAGAGATCCCTTCGTCCCGCAACATATCAAGCCATTACGAGAAAGAGGCCATTCAGCCTCGGATCTGGATCCGGCGCCAAGGATCGATGCCATGGCCCAAGATGGATTCGATATGCAGGTGCTGATTCCCAATAACGCGCCCTTTTATTATGACGTCGACGGCGCCATGGGTGCCAATGTCAGTCGATCTTTTAATAGGTCTATCGCCAGAGTTCTGCAGCGTTATCCGAACAAATTTATCGGCATCGCCACCGCGCCGTTGCAGAACATCGACTTGGCGATTGCCGAGACCGAATACGCAATCAAGGAACTCGGCCTTCACGCCGTTATCATCTATCAAAACGTCAACCGTCAGGATCTTGATAGCGAGTTTCTCCGGCCGTTTTACGAATGCGTCGAAGGACTCGGTGTTCCCCTTTTGGTCCACGGCGTAGACAGCGGACCGCTGCTGGGCGTTGAGCGCTACGCGAGGTTTAACCTGGACGTCTGTCTCGGTTTTCCATTCGAAGTTTTCACGGCAATCTCAGCGCTGATTTTTAGTGGCGTGGTCGATCGCTTTCCAAAACTTCGCTGGGGTTTCTTCGAAGTCGGCGTCGGGTTTATTCCTTGGCTGATGGATCGCCTGGAAACCACATACGACGCCCGCCCCGCCGCACGAGAAAAGGCGCGGCGCCGCCCCAAAGAATGTTTCAGCAATTTCTATTTCTCGCTCGGCGCGGACGATTCCACATTGCCCGACGTCGCCAAACGCATCGGCACCAATCGGATGATGATCGGCAGCGACTATCCCCATCCCGATGGGACTTTCCCTAATACCGTGCAGATGCTCTGCGCTAGAGAGGGACTTACTAAACAAGACATTGACAATCTCCTAGGTGGAACAGCCGCTGAGTTTTTCGCCCTTAAGCAATACTTTTAACCAAACCAAGCCCTCGATAGGTCAAGGATTGCAGGTCCCTATCGATGTTCGGCAAATCTTTGTCTTCCTTTGTCATTGCTTGTCGGTGTCTCCGCTTCTGACTGTTTGTTCGGAACGATACGGCTTTAGCTGTCATTCCGTGACATGGCAATGACCGCAGTGTCAGCACTGACATGTCAGCCTATAAAATTTATCAACTGATGGCCTCCTAACGGAGCAATAGGAGAGGACTACCAGACTTTTTCTAACGTCGGAATCGCCTGGTCCGTGGCATATCGCTTGCTCCTCGGTTGGTTAAATTCAACGTCGGAGGAGCGCGACATGCAAAGCACCGCTCAAGATAATTCGAAGACGATTCTAATTGAGGACCAAACCTTGCCGGCAGTGCAATGTGCCGAATGCGGAGCAAAAATATATCCTAGCTCATTTCTCCAACAGCACATTACTCGCCATCAGCGCAGACAGCAATGGTTTGTGAAAGAGCTAAGGAAGCTTCAATACACCATGGCACATATGAGAGACCTCGCGTAAATATCGCGCAGCCACACCATCCTCATCGACCCCGTCACCTTTGCTTCAGCAACTTCCAAGAAAACTTCCCCGCTCTTAAAGCGTAAGCAAAATTCCACGGACTCATATCCGAAGGTCTCTACTGATTAGTCAAAGCTTTCTCATTCAGCTTTGATCGTCACTCAAAAAATGCCCCTTCGATCAGAACGGGTTTCGCGGCGCCTTGCTCGTGAGCTCTTCCGGGGATCGGCGTGCCATCGGGGTTGAGACGCATGTCCGACTTGTCCGGACCAGCGCCGATGCGCGCCATTACGAGGGGAGTCTCTCCCGAGTTGCGGAACTGATAATAGCAGCCTGCCGGCAGCACGACGGCTTGATGCTTGTTCGCTTTTACGATCGTCTTGCCATCCCTGCCGGTGTTGAATTGTGCAGTGCCGTCCATCACCACGAAGATGTGATCCTCCTTGGTATGCGAGTGCAGCGCGTTTTCTCCGATACCGGGGCATAACAATGGATCCGTAAGGACATCAGATCGGTTTCCGCCAGCAAGTGCCGGGCATGCCCCTGGCTGACGAGTTGAGTGCGCAATTGAACGACCTTCGCGAGAACTCCTTTGCTGTCTTCCATAAAAACCTCCTGTTCATAAATCGACTGAATAGTAGACCTGCTCTTCTTTTTATAGCAAACGTCGGCACTCTGCCGTTTGTGTTTACCTGCAAATATATTTTTCAGCTACCCGCTAGCTTGAAAACAGTCCAAGCCTGAGTTTATGTGATGGTTTCCGTCCTGATGCCAAAAAAACAACAAGATGTTCGCTGAAGTCGTCGCGATTTTTTCCGCTATGGGCTGGGCGGTAGATTCCGTCTTAGTTCGGCTCGGCTTGCGGCAGTCCAATATCTTCGCGGCTATGCTGGTAAGCTACGTCGTCTCCGTCACTTGCATCTGGACTTATCTTCTTGTTACGACACCGCTGGATTTTCTCCGCTCACCGGCGATGGTTTATTTCTTGATCAGCGGCTGCCTTCAACCGCTTTTCGCACGTGCTCTTTACTACGAAGCTCTGATTCGGATGGGGGTTTCACGCGCTGGCCCCCTGCGTGGCGCCGAACCCTTGTTTGCCACGGCCATCGCCGTAACTGTCCTCCATGAGCAACCCACGATTGCTGTGTATGTCGGCACTCTTCTTATTGTGGGAGGCGTTTGGGCCATCTCCTCCGGCCATGCGGGAACCGCCAACTGGAGGTTCTTTGATATTTTTCTTCCTTTGGGAGCGGGCCTTGTCTCCGCCATTTCCCAGAGCCTCCGCAAGCAAGGACTCAATATCCTTCCGGACCCTTTTGTGGCCGCAGCCACGGTGACATCCGTGACCCTGACGCTTCTTGTTATCTTCCTTCTCGTCACAAAGAAGACCGAGCAGCTTCGCATGAAACGCGAAAGCTTTCTGTTTTTTTTCTGCGCGTCGCTGGTCGCGCTATCGGCTCAACTTTCAAACTTCATCGCCCTCAGCCGATCCGACGTTTCAGTCATCATTCCACTTCTCAACACGACACCGCTCTTCGCTGTGCTTTTTAGCGCGCTATTTCTTAGAAGTATCGAAACCATCAGCACGCGAACCATTCTAGGAGCCATCCTGATGGTCGCGGGCGTCATGATTATTACCAGTCGATAAGCTGGATAGTCTTCCAACGGAGTCTCACCAGATAAAGCTTTTTCTAATTTCCGTTGGCGTGATAAATAAAGTCCGGGATCGCCGGGCGCTGAAGCCGCCCTGAAGCCGCAGAACTATTTCATAGTGAAAACGTGGAAGACCGTCTCTTCATCCCAGAAGATTATGTGACTCTCTTTGAGCGGGCCGGCTGGCATAGCCAGCCGTAGTAAGTTCACTCGAGCCGAACTAAGATGTCTGGGAACTTAGTAGGTATACCAGAGGCAGCAACTGCATTGCGCGAGGCATATAGAGTATTGCATCCTGGCGAGGCACTGAATGTCTAGATCATTTAGCCGAAGTACCAGCACGGCGTCTCTTACAGTTCTCGCCCTAGTCGCCTTTGCCGCCAACTCGGTCTTGTGTCGGCTGGGTTTGGGTGAGTCGGCCATCGATCCTGCAAGTTACACGGCGGTCAGACTGATCACCGGGGCGGCCGCTCTTTGGCTAATCGCCACCTTTCGCCGCGCCGCACCGTCCGCAAAATCCAGCGGCAGCTGGATATCTGCGGCAATGCTTTTCTCGTACGCCGTTACCTTTTCTTTCGCCTACATCAGCTTGAGCGCTGGCACCGGAGCGTTGATTTTGTTCGCTTCTGTGCAAATCACCATGATCGCAGTGGGACTTTATACGGGTGAAAGACCGGCGATATTGGAATGGTTGGGATTATTCGTCGCGATCGCGGGTCTGATTTATTTGGTATCTCCGGGTATTACCGCTCCATCTATCGTCGGATCACTACTCATGGCCACCGCCGGAATCGCCTGGGGCATTTACTCTCTTAGAGGCCGTGGAGCCGGTGATCCTGTCGGCGTTACTACGGACAATTTTCTGCGCACGGTACCCTTGGCCGTTGGACTCACTTTGGTATGGCTATCAAAACTGACTATAACCCCGGTGGGATTTCTCTGGGCGGCGTTATCAGGATCGATCACCTCGGGAGTCGGCTACGTTTTGTGGTACGCAGCGCTGCCTCGCCTGACGGCGACACGTGCGGCTACCGTACAACTAGCGGTACCGGTGTTAGCGGCGCTCGCGGGCGTAGTCGTTTTGGCCGAAGCGATTAGTCTGCGTCTTGTGATATCGGCTGTGGTGATTCTGGGTGGAGTCGGCATGGCGATTTCCCGCAACAGGTCCATTCCGCGGCGACAAGAGTCTTTAGCCGCTGTGGTCCGGACTTCCACCAGAGAGTGAACAGGATGTTGCGTCACGCCATCACAGCTTGACCGTCGGATCTTCCTACTGATAGCAAGTACTTAAATTTCTTGGGTTGGCTTGCTTTCAGAAGCCAAGGAGTTGACATGGATAGCCGGGAATTTGCCAAGACGATAGAAAGACAGGTTGCCGAATTCTGTGCATCTCTAGATGCTAAATTGCCCGCTTACAGTTATATTCCGCTGACCACGGACGAGACGCGCATCAAAGTCATGCAAAGCCGGCTGTTCAACGAAGTCCGCGCGGGAGAAATATTCGGCGGCTGGCTAAAGAGTACGCCGGAGTTGGACGTGAAGAAAACCCTCGCCGAAGCGACTCATGAAGAATACGTCCATGCTACCTACCTCGAAGAAGCGCTCCAGCAAAAGGGCGCGGTGCCTCATGATTACCAGCCCTTGCCGGCTCAGATGGCGATGTTTAACGGCTTTGAAGGGTTAACGGACACCGTCGAACGGATCGCGGCATTTCCCATGGCGGGCGAAGGCGTCGCTGATTATCTGATCGCCAAGAGTCTAAAGTCAGGGACCGTTCCGAAATGGGTGACTGAGCCCTATCAGAAAATTCACGCAGACGAGGAAGAGCACGGCAATTACCCGTTTGAGATCTTAGTCAAGTATGCGACCACGGCGGACAAGCAGGAGCGCGCCGCCCGCGCAGTCGCGATGAGTTTGGCTCTAAGACGATCTTATTTCGATAATCTCGACCGGTGGGTGTACGAGGACAAGATCTACTAGACGTTACTACCCGATTTCAAATTGCAAAATGCAAATTGCAAAATCATCGGTTAGAGTTTTTAGCTGTGATCACGGATTTCGAAAAAATTCTAATGAGTTCATCGGCTTCTTTTAGATCGGCTCGGAGATGTTCAGTCAGATTTGGAAAGCATTTGGCAGAAAGCTTGAGCCAATATAGCGTCTCCCTCAATTCTTTTAAAACAATCTGCATTTTATGGATAAAATCGGCTCTGCTTTCGGCGCCGCATGCCTCTTCATAGTTAGCTCCACAGGAAGTCGAAGATCGTAGTATTTGACCAGCGATATGCCGACCTGCAACAGTTTTGCTAAGTAGCGAGCTAAGTCTGACAATGCTCGCCGCGGAGTTTAGTAATCGCTCCGAGAGGTTTTCTCTCTCATTTTGCATTTTGCAGTTTTCATTTTGCAATTTGCATTCTAAGAAGGATCTTATTTTTCGTAAAGTTTTTTGATAAACCCGCTCTTGTCCAATTCCGTCACGAAGCTGGGATCGGTAAACTCCTCCGGCTTGTGACCCCAGACATCGTTGCGCGTCATCGCGACGTACTCGAAGCTTATCTTCATCCCGGGATGATTGGGATAGGGCGCTGGAATAAACATCTTTGAAAAGATTTCGTAGGACTCATTCACCAGTTCGTCATCGGTCACCCTCAAGGTTTTCTTGATCACCTTGATGCCGAAATCGCGGTTGGTTTTGAACAACGCGATGCCCTCCAGGTGTGCCTTCATGTAGCTCGTGATCAGTTCCCGATCGTTTTTAATCGCCGCCCGGCGCGTGGTGATTTCCATCCACGGGTAGTCAAGCTCCTTGGCCGAATCCCAAAGCATGTTGAAGCCCATTTTCCGCGCCAACCCGTAGCCGGGGTGAGAGACCGCTGCCGCCTCCACGGCTCCCGCTTTCAGCGACATGACACGCTCAGTGTCGCTGCCGCCGGTTGTGATAAGAGTTATGTCGCGATCGGGATTGAGTCCTTTCTTCTTCGCGATCGAACGAACCAAAAAATCCGTGAGCGATCCCAAACTGGAGACGCCAATCTTTTTGCCTTTCAAATCCTCCGGCGTCTTGATATCGGGCCGTACCATCAAGGCGTGCACCACGGCGGGCATGGTGTGCGCCAAGATCGCCATGTCAGCGCCAGCAAGGTTGGCTGCAATGACCGTCGGCGTGGCGATGGGAATAATGTCGAGGTTGCCGCTGATCAACGCTTTCGACCCAATTCCCGACCCCATGACCGTGATGACCTCGGCGTCGAGCCCGTACTTCTCGAACAGCTTACCTTCTTTGGTGACAAAGATGATGATGTTGCCCATGCCGACGGAAGGCACGCCGACACGAATTTTCTTGAGTGGCTTGCTCTGTCCGTAACCGGCTTGCGTTAAAAGCAGGCACACAGCACCGATCACCACGGCGATGGTCAGTCGACGACGAACCATTTCACACCTCCGGCAAAACCAGAGAAAGCTGCCGAACGATCATCTTTTCCGGTTTTCAACGGCTTGAACGACTGGAACGTTTGGAACGGTTGGAACTGTCCCCAGGTTGCCTCACACCATCTGCATGTACACATCGACCAGGGCCGGTCGTTTTTCTTCTTTGATGACCTTAATCGCTCGTTCCACTGCCGGGCGAATCTTATCCGGTTCGGTGATCGGTCCCTCGCCGTGAATACTGAAGGAGCGAGCCAGGTTGGCAAAATCGACCGGGGGCTTTGCCATTTCCATACCCACGAGTTTGTTTTCCACTGGCCTGCCGCGGTGGATCGCGACCTTTTCCTGGTGTTCCACGTCGTTATAGTAAACACGATTGTTGGTCATGACTGTCAACAATGGCACGCCGGTGTTGGCCGCCGTCCACATAGCGCTCGGAGTATAAAGCATCTCGCCATCGCGCTGCAGGTTGACACAAATCTTCCCAGTGCCGCGATAGGGAAGCGACGCTCCAACGGAAGCGGCTGGTCCATATCCTAGTCCACCACCGCCATAGCCGCCGAGAAACAGTCCGGGTTTATCCCAAGTCCAAAGACGGCTCGGCCAGCCGCGAAAAGCGCCGGCGACCAGCAACCAGTCTTCTTTCTTGATCGCTTCCCAAATTTCGTGAGCGAGTCGCGGCGGCGAAATCGGCCGCTCGTCCCAACGCTTTTTGAGATCGGCTTGCCAGCGCGCGTGAACTTCCTCGTGTTGCGTCGCGACCGCCTTGCGCCGGTCATCGACGACACTCTTGGAAAATTTCCCCTGCTTTTTAATCTCTTCAGCCAACGCCGGGAGAAAAACCCTGGTGTTTGCAATGACCGGCAAGTCCACCGGCGCCAATTCTTGAAAATCGCTGCTCCAGCTCCGCGCGACGAGATCCTTGAGTGTTACGTTGATGATCTTGCAGCCGGGTTTGGTGGCGAAAGTGGCCGCGTGGGTCGCAGGGTCCTGCTTGACCAACGCGCCGTAGAGATCGGTCATGTCGAGCCCCATGATGACGTCGGCGCTGGCGATCAGCTCGCGGTTACGGCCGGTGAGATTCAATGAATGAGTATTGGGAAAATTCAACCGCGCGCCACAATCGATGACCGGGATCGACAGAAGATCGGCGAGCGTCACCAGGCTCATCACCGCGTCGTTATTCCGACCCACGTAATCGGCGAGGATTACCGGATTCTGAGCGGTCGATAATAAGTGCGCCGCTTCTTTGATCGCATCATAATCTGCTTGCAGCGGCGCGGGTGGCCGAAATCGTTTCGGATCGGGCAGCGGGATTTCTTTGTCGATCGCGGCCTCCTGATCGGTGACGTCGAAGCAGAGATAGACCGGACCGCCGGGATCGCTCATGGCGATGCGATAACCGCGCATGATGGAGGACGGAAAGGCTTCGACGCCCACGGGTTGGTCGTCCCACTTGACGAAGTCGCGCACCAGATTACCCTGTACCTGCGCCGTGTGGATCCAGTCGATCCACGGGCGGCGTTTGCTCGAATTCATCGGCCCTGTGCCGCCCATGACCATCACCGGCGTGTGATCACACCAGGCGTTGTAGATCGCCATGGAGGCATGTTGTAGCCCAACGACGTTGTGGACAATGGCGGGCATGATCTTACCCGTCGCTTTGGCGTAACCATGCGCCACCGCGACGGCGATCTCTTCGTGACAGCAGAGAATCATCTCCGGGTTGGGTTGACGGCCGCTCTCGTAATTGACGAGCGAATCGTGAATGCCGCGAAAGCTCGACCCTGGGTTGAGCGCCACGTATTCAATGCCAAGAATTTTCAGTAGATCAACGACAAGATCCGATCCATAACGGGCGGGCATAGATACCTCCTTGGATTTCTTTACGATGAACAGCGACCGAGGACGAGCCCCTTCGCTGATGAGTAATGCACATTTGCGGTTCAACGTTCAAAGTTCAAGGTTTAAACACGGAACGAGGATAAAAAACCTTGAACCTGAAACGTTGAACTTTTTGAACAGTCTTTGCGGACTCCTAGTGAACTGCTGCTGACTGGGACGCAGTTTCCAGCGGCTGCGGGATTTCCATGTCGTAGAGCTTTGCCACGTTGGTGCAAACGAGTTTCCTGCGCACGTCCGCTGGCAAGTGCCCTAGGTCGCGATCGATATACTTTCTCGACTCGGGCCAAGTCGAGTTACCGTGCGGATAATCGTTCGACCACATGCAGTTATCCTGCCCCCACCACTCAAAGCTATGACCCGCCGCGGTGTCGCGGAAAAACGTCCCATAAACCTGCCGGTTGAAATATTCGCTGGGATTCTTGTTGATCGGCGGAGGGTTTACTTTTTTGAATCGATTGTAATAGTAATCCCACTGCTGGAGCATGAACGGCATCCAGCCAATTTCATTTTCAACGCTGACGAATCTAAGTTTGGGATATCGCTCCATGACTCCATAAAAAATCAGTTCAAAAAACGCATCGATGATTTCCTTGAGCTTCAGATTCACACTGCCGCGATAGGCCTCAACGCCCGTTCGCTTCTTCCCGAACACGGTTTCCTTGTGGTAGCCATGGCCGGTTAAGATATGCAGATTCACGGGCAGGTTGAGATCCTGGGAAGCCGCCCAGAACTTATTGTAGTGCTCCGAGTGAAACGGCAAATCCGGATGCGGCGCCTGCCAGATGATCGATCCCTTGAGTCCGGCTTTGGCGCAACGTTCCAGCTCTTTTACCGCCGCGTCAATGTCATAAACCGAGATCGCCGCGATTCCAATCAGGCGATTGGGAGCAACCTTGCAGTAATCGATTAACCAATTGTTGTACGCCTGGAAGCAGGCCGCTTGGAGCTTTGCGTCGTCCATAGCGAAGTGCGGCAGCAGATTGGTCGGGTAGAGCACCTCTGCGCTAAGCCCATCGGTTTCCATTTCCTTGATCCGGCAATTGGGATCCGACCCTCCGGGATGGGTTTGAAAACTTTCCCCTACTTTGAGCACAGGAAAAACGGGAGCCCTTTCTCGGAACGACGGTGGGACTCGCTCCTTTACGGTATTGGGTGGTTCCATGACGTGGGAGTCCGAAGAAATCAGCACCTCGCAGCCTGCGTTGCTTCCGTTGCCAGCCATAAGAATCCTCCTCCTTTGGCGATCTGTCTTTGTCTATTGGCAGGTCTACCACCACAAGCCGCAAACCGTCAACCGGGCGCTATCCGCGCGCTGTCGAGTTGGAGGTTACGAGCTCACATTAACCAGAAAGCTGAAACCCGAAACCAGAAACCGTCAGAATAGTCCTTCCTTCTCCAACTTCCGCGCGATGCGCTCGTCGATGATATCTTCGGCTTTGAGCTTGCGAATCTGCTCGTTGCTTCTGCCTAGAATGCGGATCACGTTGCGCAGCCCATCGACATTGGCATAAATGCGTCGGTCGTAAAGAACTTTCATCATGTCATAGCCCGCCTCGGCATCTTCTACTTTCGACAGCCGCAATGTGCGCATCAAGCTTTTGATCACCACTGGCTTGTTTTCTGGCGTATTGATGAATTTTATCGTCTCGATCATCGCCCTGAGGTACCGCTCCACGGTTTCGGGGGACCGATCGACGAAACTCCGCCGTGCCATGATGCCCAAACCCTGAAACGGGATGCCGAGCTTCAGAAGATCCGCTAGGACGCGAAATCCCTGCCGCTCCAATTGAGCCCCAAAAGCATAGCCGAGATACGCTCCGTCAATGATACCTCCCGTCGCAAGCGCTTGAGCCATCACCGACTGATCGCCGATGATCCTGAACTGAATGTTGTCTCGCTCCGGATTGAGTCCCCAGTGATCAAAAGCCAGCATGCTGAACATCCACACGCCGCCACCGATACTTTGCACGCCGATTTTTTTCCCCCTGAGATCGGCTGGCGTGCGGATATTGGGCGCCACCACGAAGGTACCATCGAGTTTGTTAATCAGCCCTGCGACAAAGGCCAAATCGAGCCCGCCCGCCATGGCACCGATCGATGCTCCGGTCGCCGAACCGCCATGGAACTGGGTCTCGCCGGCAGCAAGTGCCGACAACCCGACCGCGCCGCTACGCACATTGACGACCTGAGCATCCAGACCATGCTTTTGAAAGATCCCTGCATCTTTTGCGACGAAAAGCACCCCGCTCCGCTCGTTCAACCCACCGTAAGTGACAACGATCTTCGTAGGCGCCGAGGCGGCAAACAGCGGACGGGAAAACGTTGCCGTCACACCAATTAGTGTAATCAAAGTAATGATAACAAGCCTGGGCTTCATGTACTTCCCCAATCTAAAATCGAAAATCCAAAATTGCTCATGTAAATTCCTGGAGCAAGGCTCTTGCTTCTTTCAAGTCGGCGGTGTCAAACCCTTCCGTAAACCACCCGTAGATGTCCCCGAGCAATTGCCGGGCTTCGGCCGCTTTACCTTGCCTCTGCCAAAGCCGACCCAAGCTCATCGCGGCACGGAGCTCCAGCGACTTCGCATGCTCGCGACAGGATATATCCAATGCGTCTTTAAAGCAGGTTTCGGCTTGTTCACCGTTGGAGATTGTTTGACTCAGGAGTAATTCACCTTGGATTCTGTACAGCTCAGCTTCGTAATGACGGAAAGCAACTTGCTGCTGCGCGCTGGCCAACGCTTTCGTTATTATCTTGAGCCCCTCCCCAGGCTGCCCTATTTTCCTATAGGCTCCCGCCAGAAACGCTGCATAATACACGTTCACTCGAACCGAAGCTCTTAGGCCTTCTTCGGCAGCGGCACCCTCAAGCATCTGCGCCATGCCGGCGTGTTTGTCACCTTCTTCGACAAGAAGCCATCCTCTCATGACGTTTCCCTGTGCTAGTCGTTGTGAAAATCCCTGCTCGCTCGCGAGCGCGATGCTCTCTTCCACCAGGGCTCGAAGAGCCGTCCGCTCACCGCGGTGATAATGGAGCCAAGCGGACCAGAATAGGGCGTGAGCCGTGCTGTAAGGATGTGACAGCCGACGAGCCAGACTTAGCGCGTCCTGGCTTCTTTGCAGGGCCTGATCTGGATAACCAAGCTGCCATAGCACCGGCGCTGCAAAGGCACCGCCGCAAACTCCAGGGTCGTGCCCTCCGTAGAGAAAAGCATGATGTTTGTGCTTCTGTGGATCGTAAAGGGCAAGTCCTTGTTCGATATGCTTTCGAGCAGAGGTCAGGTCGCCAAGATTAGCCAACGTGGCCCAAAGTGTGTGATGCGCTTCTAGAAGCAGCGCTGGATCCCTTCCACGCTGCGCTAGTGCAAGGAGCTGCTCACCCAGTTCCCGTCCAACGTTCAGCTCCCCGCGGCTATCGTGTACCCTTGCCAACCCCCATAATACGGGAAATAGCTGACGTGTATCCCCGAGCTCGCGGCACAGCTCCCGGGCCTGAGCGTAGGTTCGTTCCACTTCCGGTGCTCCAAACCCCTTCATTGTAATTAGCGCAGGACCCAGATCGACTCGAACGCTGATGCCCTGCTCAAGCGAGCGGTGACTTTCGGGGAGGTGCCTGAGAGCCTCCAGTGCCTGCTCAAAATACGATGCTGCCTCTTTGTACGCGGATCGACCGGCCGCTTTTCGACCGGCCTCGTGTAGATAAGATACGGTCTTTTCCCATAGCTCGCCACGGGAGGCGTGATGAGCGAGCAGCTCAACGTGCTCGCTCAGACGATCAGGATAAAGTCGTTCAACAGCCTCTACAATTCGACTGTGAAGGACACGCCGTCGTTCTTGTAAAAGGCTTTCGTAAGCAACCTCGTGCGTGAGCGCGTGCTTAAATGTGTACTCGAGCTCAGGAAAAAGACTTGTCTCATACAGAAACTCCGCGGCCTGAAGCCGAGTGAGTCCATGACTGATCTCCTTTTCAGACCGATCAGCGATCGCTTGAAGAAGCACGAGCGGCACATCCTTGCCAAGAACAGCCGCCGATTGAAGAAGACGTTTTTCATCTGGTGGAAGTCTATCGATGCGCGCGGCCAGCACTGCCTGTACTGTCACTGGCACCTGCGTGCTCTCGATCGGTCTAGCGAGGCGGTAATTACCACGCTCGCCCACTAGCCATTTGGTTTCCACTAATGTGTAGACGCTCTCCTCGATGAAAAAAGGATTCCCCTCCGTTCGCTCAATCAAGAGCTGCTTGAGAGAGGCCAGACTTATGTCGTTGCCCAATACTGTCGCCAGGAGTTCCCCAGCACTCTCCGGCGGTAGCGGGTCGATGCGGAGCTGGGTGTAAAAGGTTTTGCTTCCCCAACCGTGTTGGTATTCGGGCCGGTAATTGAACAGAAGCAGAAGCCTTGCGGTCGGAAGACTCTCAATCAAGCTGTCCAGGAGAGCCTGGGTTTCCGAATCGATCCAGTGCAGATCCTCGATAACCACAAGTAGAGGCTGAACTTGGCTCTCGCGGAGCAAGAGCCGTTTCACCGCATCCAGTGTGTACTTGCGGCGCTGAGGAGGATCCAAGTTTTGCCATATGGCCTGCCCTGAGCCTGCCGAAGGCTCCTCGACCGTGACATCCAAGAGTGTTAAGAACGCGGGCAGCGTAGGCTCGAGAGCCTTATCTAACGTCAGGAGCTTGCCTGTGACCTTCTCACGGATTTCACGCTGATCATCCCGATCTGTGATTTTGAAATATGCCTTAAGAAGATCGATTAAAGGAAGATATGGCGTCGCCTTCCCGTAAGAGACCGAACCGCTTTCAAGGATGAGCCAATTTACAGTTCGACGGGAATGAGTGAACTCCCAGAACAGCCGTGACTTGCCGACTCCCGGTTCTCCGACCAGGGCCACCACCTGGCCGCGTCCGGCCCCTGCTCGCTCTAGCGCCTGGCAGAGCGTCTCAAACTCAGCGGTGCGCCCTACAAAACGAGTAAGCCCACGCGCAGCTGCGGCTTGTAGCCGAGAACGGACTGGACCCGCTCCCGCGATCTCATAGACTTCAACCGGATCGTTCAGACCCTTCACATTGACAGGCCCAAGCGGCTTCACCTGGACAAAACCTTCGGTTAACGACAACGTGCTCGAAGGCATAAGAATCGATCCAGGCATCGCTATCTGTTCCATGCGCGCTGCCAAATGGGTTGTCTGGCCCACCGCAGTGTAGTCCATCTTGAGATCACTCCCGATGGAACGCACCACTACTTCACCCGAGTTCATGCCAACTCGAATCTGTATTGGAACTCCCTCGGTCTTCTGAACGCCTTCGGCATACTTTTTCACCGACTCCTGCATTCGGAGCGCAGAGTAACTGGCACGCACCGCGTGGTCCTCATGCGCCAAAGGCGCACCGAAGAGCGCCATGATGCCGTCGCCCATCACTTGGTTTACGGTTCCTTCGTAGCGGTGCACAGCTTCCATCATCTGTTCGAGAATCGGATCAAGAATCTTCCGGGCTTCCTCGGGATCGCGATCAGCGAGCAATTCCATGGAACCCTTCATGTCCGCGAACAAAACCGTGACTTGTTTGCGCTCGCCTTCGAGGGCACTTTTGGAGGTGAGGATCTTCTCAGCGAGGTGTTTGGGGGTATAAGTTTCGGGAGAAATGAAGCGCGTTGCTATGGCGGGTTGAGCACCCACCGACTGCCCACACTCAAGACAGAACTTCGCGCCGGCAGGAAGCTCAGTGCCGCACGCGCCGCACTGGAGGGCGAGAGCAGTTCCACACTCCAGACAAAATTTTGCCTGCGGCGGATTCTCCTGCTGGCAGCGCGTGCACCTCATTTGAGACCTTTTCGGGTGAGCGCTTAGACCGGTCGGATGTTCTGATTCAGGTGGAACAGATTGGTCGGGTCATACTTCGCTTTCAGCATTCGCAGTCGCTGGTAGTTTGGTCCGTAGGCTGCCGCGACGGCGTCCTCGCCATCGTCGTCTCCCAGATAGTTTACGTAGCGCCCCGGCGCGAAGCAGGGCCGCATTACGTCATACGATTCCCGAGCCCACGCAATATTGCGCGCATTGTCAGCCTGGTCGAGCCACTCCGAGACGACGAGAAAGTTATAACCCTCCCGCCGGTGTGGGAATGCCGTTTCACCGACGCCGACTCGCGTTGCTGCGCCGTGGATGTGCTCCAGCAAAAGGCCGCTCATCGGCGAGGGACATGCCGCGAACTGCGCAACCAGCGTGTCGATGGCCTGATCGCTCAGTTCACTCACGAAATTGGATTTCCAGTAGTTAAGGGCGCCCCGGGGAAATCCAGCGTCCAGCATCCTATTCGTCTCCTCATAACTTGTTGGACCGATTGAATCCAGAATTGGAGTGCTAAATTTCTTAATCGGCTGAAGGGCAGTCTCGGCCTCACCGAGGGGGCCGCAGTGGCACGCAATCATGACTGCGATCTGGGCCCCGTCAGGTGCGTGGAGGAGCGCGCCGAAGATTGCGAGCTCGTCGGGCAACCCAGCCGACGTGATCTCCCGGAAAAATTTCAGCACATCGCGAGCACCATCGAAAGGGTGAGCGACGAGCCCGCTTGTGACTGTTCCCAACGGATGCAAACGGTACTCTAACCACGAGACTGCGCCAAAGTTGCCGCCCCCACCTTGCAGCCCCCAGAAGAGATCATCGTTTTCTTCCTTGCTCGCCCGCACGATGTCGCCCGCAGCCGTCACGACCTCCGCCGAGAGCAGGTTGTCCATCGCCAGGCCGTGTTTGGCCATGAGCCACCCGAGTCCACCACCGAGGGTCAAACCCGCGATGCCGGTCGTAGAGATGACCCCACCAGTGGTCGCCAGCCCATATGCCTGCGTCTCACGGTTGAATTCGCGCCACGTGACTCCGCCCTGAGCGCGCGCTGTGCGGCGGACCGGATCGACGTGAATGCCCTTCATAAGCGACAGGTCAAGCATCAATCCGCCCTCGCAAACAGCCCTGCCGGCAACATTATGACCGCCGCCACGCACCGCCAATTCGAGCCCGTGAGTGCGCGCGAAATTTACCACGTCAACGATGTCGGCATTGCCCACGCAGCCGGCAATCAACGCGGGCCGACGATCGATCAGACCGTTGTGTACCCGCCGTACCTCATCGTACCCGGAGTGATCGGGACGCAGGAGCACGCCCGAGAAGCGCGCGGACAGGTCGGTGATATTTGTTGAATCAAGCGGAGCCATGAGAGTTCCTCCCGAATCCTTCTCAAAAGCCTAGTTTTTAGATGCGTACCACAGCCACTTCAAAAGAGTTTATCGCGCCAAAGCGGCAAGAGAGCAAGCGAGAAAAATGTCGCTTGTGAAATTGTCCGAACTTACTGTCCGTTGCGCCTCAAAGGCATTGAGGCACTTCATACCGAGACTGCGGGTAATGAAAAGCTGAAAGTAGAGCCCTGGCCTGGAGCGCTTGACACCGTGATCCGTCCGCCGTGCAGCTCTACGAGCAAACGGGTGATCACGAGCCCGAGCCCGGTACCGCCGCCCGACTGCGGAGAGCGATCGTGAGCCCGGAAGAATTTGGTAAACAGTTGCGCCTGATCCTCGGGCGAGAGGCCAATGCCGGTGTCGCTGACGTCCACGCGCACGAACCCATCGTCTGGCCGGGCTGCGACCGTGATGCTGCCCTCTACCAGCGTGTACTTGTGGGCATTGGAAATGAGGTTCATGAGGATCTGCGTCACGCGATCTTGATCGGCCCACACAGCCGGCAGCGCCTCGCCAACGTCAAGCCTAAGTCGCTGCCGCTTGGCTTCGATCAGCGGGCGGAGCGAGCCGACGACCTCTGGGATCAAATGCGAGAGGTCCAGGCTCCTACGGTGGAGATCGAGCCTGCCGGCCTCCATGCGTGAGAGATCAAGGAGATCGTTGATTAGCCCTAGCAACCGCTCCGCGTTCTTCTTCACAATTGTCAGGCTCTCGCGCTCCTCGCCGGCGATCTGCTTGTCCTCGAGCAGCAGCTCGGCGTAGCCCTGAATCGACGTTAGGGGAGTTCTCAGCTCGTGCGAGACCATAGAGACGAACTCGGTCTTCAACCGGCTCGCCTCTTGGATGGCGAGGTTCTGCTGCTCGAGCTCGTAGTTTCTCCGGCGGAGTTCCTCCTCCAGGAGCCTCTGCTCGCGCGCGCGATCCAACGACGCGGCCATCTGGTCGAAGGCGCCGGCGAGCTGGCTCAGCTCTCCTTGCCCATGGGGAAGCCCGGTGCGCACCCCCAGTTCGCCTGCCGCGACTCGCTTCGTCGCACTGACCAAGGATTGGATCTGGCGCACGATGAACAGATTTCCACCCACCCAGGCCGCCGCGAGCGCAAGGCCAGCGACGAGCCCCAACGCCGCAACATTACGGGTGAGAATCTGGTTGACTCCAGCGAAGGCAACAGCCGCCGGGATGCCGACGCTCACGTATGCGCCCGCGCTTTGCGCCGCGCCGCCGAACGGTGCGAAAGAAAAGAGCCGCGGGATACCGTCCATACCCGGAGCATCGGTTGTCCCGTTGCCCTGTTGAGTCAGAATGGCGTTTAAGACCAGCGGCTCCGGCATGAGCTTGCCGACCCATTTTCCATTGTCTGGGTAGCGCGACAGAATCGCACCGTTGCGGTCGATCACGGTGAGCATCGATCCCGGCGGCAGGCCTGCTTGCTTAGCCAGTTGGTTGAGCCAGGCCAAGTCAAGGGCGGCGAAGACCACGGCATCGACATGGCCCTTGTCGCCGAGCACCGGGAAGCCAAAATTGACAGTGGCCTTGCCTGTAATCCGCCCGACCTGATACTCGCCGATGGCGAAGTCACGGATCTCGAGCGCGCGTCGGAAATAGACGCGGTCGCCAAGGTACACTTGGTCGGTGATCGGGAGGGCGCTGCAAAAGGCGTTGCCATCGGGGCCGATGACTCCCAGGTTGGCATACGACGAATGCTGAGCCAGCAAATCGGCGAAGAGCGCGTTACAGGAGGCGGTGTTACGATCGCGCACGGCGGGGAGTCGCGCCAGGTTCATAAGGAGCCGGCGCGCCTCCTCAATCAGTCGCTCGTGATCCGCAGAAACGAGGAGGGACAGTCGCATAGCCTGCTCTTGCACCTGCGTCTTTCTGAGCTGGCGCTCTTCCAGATTGGTGTAAAGTGTGAGCCCCAACGCTGGGACGACAGCGAGCAGGACGAGCAGCAACAACCGGGTTCGGAGACTTGCAAGAGAGAGCCGCGCCATGGTTCATCTACCCTCTGCACCAGCACGTTTTCGCCTGAGCCATGCGTGCACGCGCGAGCGGATGTGTGTTGGCTTAAATGGCTTGGTCACGTAGTCGGTGACCCCGGCTGCGAACCCCGCGGCAGTGTCCTCTGCGCCCACCTGCGCAGTCAGAAGTACCACGGGCACGTTGTGGAGGTCCGGATCGGACTCGGCGCGCAAAATGCGGCACACCTCCAACCCATCGCGCCCGGGCATGTTCCAGTCCAGCAAGAGAAGGTCTGGACGTTCGGCGCGGGCGATCTCCAGCGCCGCGTTCCCGTCGGTCGCCGATAACAGGCGGTAACCCTCTGGCCGGAGTGTCATGGTCAAAAGTCGCACGATGTCCGGGTCGTCGTCCGCGAGCAAGATCGTCGCCGACACAGCTTCAACCCCTTTGGCAATCGCAGCTTTCGGTTGCATGGCAACGCGTGGCGCGACGGCGTCCCGCTCCGCCAGGTCGATCGTCTGACCCTCTGCGGCAGCAAAGACGTCGAGCCCTCGGCCAACGGCGCGTCGACGACAACTCTCCACCAACCGGTCTAGCGCCGCATCATCGCGGAACGGATCATGGTGAAACAGTGCCAGCCGCTTCACGCCCGCTGCCAGGGCAAAGTCGACGGCCAGTTCGGCCGGGCTATGACCCCATGTCAGCTTGCTCGGGTACTCCTCCAGCGTGTATTGCGCGTCGTGGATCACGAGGTCAGCGCCGGCGAGGAACTCCACGTGCCGCTGGTCCTCACGGTGAACGGGGGCCATCTGAGCTGAGCCGGTTAGCTCGGGCTGATGGCGCGAGTGTGGCTCATGATCGGTGACGTAGACCATCGTCACACCGCCAACTTCCAAGCGATAGCCCAGCGCGAGGCCAGGGTGGTTTAGATACCGGGCGGTGACGTGAACGGCGCCGAGGTCAAAGACGCCCTCGCTAAGCTCGTGGTAGCGAATCGTGGCGTCGAGCTGGCCAAGTGTCACCGGGAAGTACTCGTATTCCATCTGCCCGGCAAGGGTATCCTCCAAGCGCTGCCCCAAACCCTGCGCCGCGTAGACGTCCCATTCGTTCCCTGGAATAAAGAGTGGAGCGAAAAAAGGAAACCCTTGGATGTGGTCCCAGTGCGTGTGAGTGAGCAGGAGATGACCGCGTATTGGGCGCTCGCCCGAAGCCACGAGGCTTCGGCCTAAATCATGAGCGCCGGTGCCGCAGTCGAGGACGATCAGTGTCCCATCCGCAGCGCGCACCTCCACGCAGGAGGTGTTTCCGCCGTAGCGAATCGTGCTAGGCCCAGGCTTTGCCAGCGAGCCGCGCGTCCCCCAAAATCGAATGCGCATCGTTACTCCTTATTAACCTAATTCCTTTAACTCTGCTTCCGCCCTTTCTAGCCACAATCCCATGTCCATACCCCGCATCATAGCGACGCCATTGCTGAGGTGCGCCTTCGCTCGCTGCAGATTACCGGTTTTAACATAAAGTTTTCCGAGACCAGCGTAGCAGTGAGCCAGAAGCGGCCGCATTCGGAGTTCTTCAGCTAAGACCATCGCTTGCTGATAATGGGCTACAGCCTTGTCTACATCTAAGGAATCATCGTATGAAGCAATCTCACCTAGAACGTAAAGGGCTCTTGATTCGTTACCGCGTTCTGCGTGGCGCCGGGAAAAATCAAGGGCTCGAACGGCAAGTGATGCCGCTTCTTGCAGTTTGCCGATTAACAAGTAACCCTGCGCTAACTGTCCGCGCAAGAAAGAGAGCCTAACTCGGTTTTTCGCGAAGTCCAGGACAGGCAGAGCCTCACCAACCCGCCCGGTTGCAGCGTAAGCACTCCCGAGAACCGCCGCCACACGAGCAGCATTCTGTTGAATATCCCATGATCGGCAAAGTTCTAGGCTACGTTCGAGTGCGGCGATCGCCTTATCAATCGCACCCTTCCTCAAGTGCATACAGCCCACAGCGAAGTATGCGGTGTAGAGATTGTATGGATGATTGACCACCTCCGCTATCCTTACCACTTCATTGGCGTGAATCGACGCTTCGGCGAACTCGCCACGGTCCGAAAAAAGAAGTACCAACTGATAACGCGATCCGACCGAGGCAAGAAACACCAAGCCGAAGCGTTCGTATATTTGATCGCCTACCAGTGAGTCGACGTTTCCTCTGAAATGTTCGATTGCTTGATCGTACTCGCCCCGTCTGTAATAGGCCGATCCAAGGAAGTGATTCGCCTGAATTTTGAGACTCAAGTCGTCAATTACCGATGCGATCGCGAGCGCGCGTTGACCCGTTTCGATCGCTTGAAGAGCATCATCTCCTGCCTGGACAAAGTAACCACTCAGATAGGCCGAGACTTGACCGAGACGCCCTTGGTCATTCAGTGACTCAGCCAACGCTTCGGCTTCGCGCATCCGTTCTAACAATTTTGCTTGCTCCCCAAGTGGTTGAAGCGAGTTTCGAAGTTCGAGCCGAATGTCGATAGCCTGCTCCAGAGTTTGGCGATTTTCAGGACGGTGTTTCAGCGCTTCGAGCGCCTGCTGGAAATAAGTTACCGCTTCGCTGTGCGCGGAGCGATTCGCGGCCTTCGCGCCGGCCTGCCGTGAATAGCTCACCGCTTTATCCCACACTCCACCTCGCAACGCGTGGTAAGCGAGCCGCTCTGCTTGTTCGGTCAGTCGGCCGGCATAGAGCCTCTCAATCCCCTCAACGACCGCAGCGTGCATCGAACGCCGACGATCTTGGACGAGACTTCCGTAGGCGACTTGACAGGTAAGACCATGCTTGAAAGTGTATTCGAGATCCGGAAATAGTTTGGCTTCGTAGAGAAATTCCGCCGCTTGCAGGTGAACAAGGGCACTTCGCAAGTTCTCTTCAGCGAGATCCGTGATCGCATGCAAAAGCGAAAAGGGTACATCCTCGCCAATCACCGATGCCGATTGAAGAAGGCGTTTCTCCTCTGGAGACAGGCGATCGATCCGAGCAGCCAGCACTGCCTGTACTGTCGCGGGAACCTGAATATACTCAATGGGTGTGGTCAACCGGTAGCCGTCCCGCTTGCCTTCCAGCACTCTGGTTTCCACCAGCGTTCGAACGCTCTCTTCTAAGAAAAATGGGTTTCCCTCGGTTCGGGTAATCAACAGTTGCTTGAGGGTTCGAAGGCTCGGATCGTTTCCCAACAAACTCTGGAGCAATTCTTCGACGCTCTCCGTGGGCAGCGGATCGAGTCGAAGTTGAGAGTAGAAGGTCTTGCCTGCCCAGTTATGTTGGTATTCCGGACGATAATTCACAAACAGCAACAGCCGTGCCGTCGGTAAACTCTCCACCAGGTTGTCGAGAACCGATTGCGTTTCCGCGTCGAGCCAATGCAGATCTTCAAATACAAGCAATAATGGCTGCGCCTGGCTCTCACGGAAGAGAAGACGTTTACAAGCATCCAGGATTTGCTGCCGTTTTTGAAGTGGATCGAGCGGCTGCCATTCTGGGTCCTCGATAGGAAGGTCAAGCAGGGCAAGGAAAGCCGGACGTGTCGGCTTGAGCGATTCATCCAAGGTCAGCAGTTTTCCAGTTACCTTCTCGCGAATCTCACGCTGGTTGTCCCGATCATGAATTTTGAAATAGGCCTTGAGGAGTTCGATCAGCGGAAAATAAGGAGTCGCTTTACCGTAAGAGACCGAGCCAGATTCGACGATCAACCATCCCTGGGTGCGATACGAGTGGATGAACTCATAGAACAAACGGGACTTGCCGACGCCAGGTTCCCCAACTACACCGACCACCTGACCGTGGCCAGCCCCGGCCAGCCCAAGCGCTTTACGAAGCTGCTCGGTTTCGGCATCGCGTCCGACGAAGCGAGTGAGACCGCGAGCGGCTGCCGCTTGCAGGCGAGAACGTGTGGCTCCAACTCCCGTAACCTCATAAACTTCCAGCGGTTCAGGCAATCCCTTGATGTTGACGGGTCCGAGTGACTTCACCTGGACGTAACCTTCGGCCAGGCGAAGCGTAACCGGAGTGATCAAAATCGATCCCGGCGTCGCCATCTGTTCCATGCGCGCAGCCAAGTGTGTGGTCTGCCCCACCGCTGTATAGTCCATCTTCAAGTCACTTCCGATGGAGCGCACGACCACCTCACCTGAGTTCAAGCCGACACGTATCTGAATCGGAATGCCTTCGGTCCGTCTTATTCCGTCAGCATAACGTTTCACCGACTCCTGCATCCGGAGTGCGGCATAGCACGCCCGCACAGCGTGATCTTCATGCGCAAGCGGCGCTCCGAACAGTGCCATGATTCCGTCGCCCATGACTTGGTTGACCGTCCCCTCGTAGCGGTGCACCGCCTCCATCATGTGTTCCAGCACAGGATCGAGAATCTTCCTCGCATCTTCCGGGTCACGATCAGCCAGCAACTCCATCGATCCTTTCATGTCCGCAAATAGCACCGTCACCTGCTTGCGCTCTCCTTCGAGGGCACTCTTGGAGGTGAGGATTTTCTCAGCAAGGTGTTTAGGCGTGTATGATTCCGGAGAGTGAAATTTTGGGGACCTGGGTTGAGCGGACTGGAGCGGCTGCCCACATCCTCCACAAAACTTTACCCCAGGCTCATTCGAAAATCCGCAGGAAGGGCACGCATGGCTTAACGACGCGCCACACTCAGCGCAGAAGCGCCGGCCTTCACGGTTATCAGCCTGGCACTTCGGACACCGCATCAGCTCAACTCCTTCAATTCGGTCTCTGCTCTTTCCAACCACAGGCCCATTTCCATCTCGCGCATCATTGCCGTCGCTGTAGTGAGATATTCCTTGGCTTGCTGCAGATTGCCCGCCCGCCGATGCAATTTTCCAAGACCGACGTGGCAATGCGCGATGAGTGGGCGCATTCCAAGTTCTTCAGCGAGTGCGAGCGCTTGGCAATAGTGGTTCTCCGCCTTCCCGATATCAAGGGGATCTTCTCGCGACGCGATCTCGCCCAGTAATCTCAGTGCCCACGCTTCGTAACCCCGTTCCTTCTTGTCCCGGGCCAGGCCGAGACCGTGCGAAGCAACTTGGTTAGCTTCCTCTCTGCGGCCAGCTAAGAGAAAGGCCTCCCCCAGCCAAGAGAGCTGTTGCGTATAAGTCCTTCTCATTGTCGGTTGTGCGACTGCCTGCTCCAACAGCCTTAGCGCTTCGGCAATACGGCCCGCATGGAGATAGACGTAGCCGACCTGGGCTGCGGCCCGGGAAGCCTCAGAGACGATCTCTGCACTCCGGCAAATGTCGAGGCTGCGCTCCGCCGGGGGAGTAGCCTTTTCCAAATCGCCCTTCATCATGTAGATGTGACTCAGCGTCAAATACGCATTTACCAGACTGAACGGCTGGCCAATGGTTTCCGCGACGCGGACGACTTCCTCCCCCTGAGCAATACTTTTGACGACATCTCCTAGCTCGGCAAGTGAAATGACGAACGGGACGGGAGTAGTCACCGCGGCAACGCTGGCCATGCCGAAGCGCTCGCCAAGAGGCTTGCCTTCGAGCAACGACATGCTTCGCTTGCATAAGTCGATAGTCCGACGAAAATCACCCAGCTGCCAACACGCCCTGCTTAGCCGGTCTTGTGTAATAACCTGGAAGGCAAAATCTCCGATTTCGGTCGCTAAGATCAGAGCCCGTTCACCGGTGTTAACAGCGCGCTCATGCTCGCCCTCCCGGGAGAAATAGGCGCTCAAGTCTGCAAGGACGCGCCCGATTCGCCATTTGTCCCCGAGCTCCTCGGCAAGGGATTCGGCCCGGCTTAGATGTTCAACGATTCGTTGCTGCTCTCCTAATCTCACTAGCGAAGGTCGTAACTCGAGTCGCAGATCCACACCCAGCTCCCGGGTCGCTCGATTCTGGGGAAGATGCTCCAGGGCCTCCAGAGCCTGCTCAAAATAGGCCGCCGCTTCACGATCGGCGGAGCGTGCGGCAGCCTTCTCACCCGCCTGGCGGAGATAGATAACGGCCTTCTCCCACACCTCGCCGCGGAAGGCGTGATGCGCTAGATGCTCGATCTGTTCTGTCGTACGGTCGGCGTATAGCATCTCAATCGCAGCCACGAGCTGAGCATGCAGTGCCCGCCGCCGCTCGTGAAGAAGAGAGTTGTATGCCACCTGGTACGTAAGACCATGTTTGAAAGTATATTCAAGCTCAGGGAAAAGGCTCGTCTCGTAGAGGAACTCAGCGGCCTGAACGTGAGTAAGGCCGCGCCGAAGTTCCTCTTCTGATATCTCAACAACTGCTCGGAGCAGCGTGAACGGTACCCGCTCGCCAATAACGGCGGCTGACTGCAGAAGACGCTTCTCCTCGGGAGGAAGACGATCAATTCGAGCCGCCAACACAGCCTGAACCGTCGCTGGCACTTGAATTTCGTCGAGGGCTCTAGTCAAGCGGTAAGCGCCTCGCGCTCCAGTCAAGACTCTGGTTTCGACCAGCGTACGGACGATCTCCTCTAGGAAAAAAGGATTGCCTTCCGTTCGCTCCACCAATCGTCGTTTAAACGGCTGAAGAGCAATATCATCTCCGAGGAGGTCACGAAGGAGTTCCTCCGCACTCTCAGGAGGCAAGGGGTCGATCCGAAGCTGGGTGTAGTAGGTCTTCGAACCCCAGCCGTGCTGATACTCGGGCCGGTAGTTAACTAGAAGAAGAAGGCGAGCCGTCGGTAGACTCTCAACCAAGTTGTCAAGCAGCGTTTGCGTCTCGGAGTCGATCCAGTGGAGATCTTCGAAAACCAAAAGCAGAGGCTGTGCTTGACTCTCCCTAAGTAGAAGACGTTTCACTGCATCCAACGTGCGCTGGCGGCGTTGCGGCGGATCAAGGTCGCGCCACTCAGCCTGCCCTGAGCTTACCGAAGGGTCAACCGCGACATCCAGCAGCGCTAGCAAGGCGGCGAGTATCGGTTCCAGAGCACGATCAAGCGTAAGCAGTTTGCCCGTGAGCTTCTCACGAACCTTCCGGCCATCATCGCGGGCCTCGATCTGGCAATAACTCTTAATCAAATCGATAACAGGTAAATACGGAGTGGCCTTACCATAAGAAGCCGAACCGCTCTCCAGCAGCAGCCATCCCTGAATCCGATGAGAATGGGTAAACTCATAGAAAAGCCGCGATTTTCCCACACCGGGTTCACCCACTACCGCGACTATCTGACCGCGCCCGCCGGCAGCCTTTTCCAAAGCTTGCTGCAGAGTGTGCATCTCAGCAACACGTCCCACGAAATGCGAAAGCCCACGGGCAGCTGCGGCTTCCATGCGAGATCGCACGACTCCAGCCCCGGCAACTTCATAAACCTCGACTGGCTCGCTCAAGCCCTTTACGCTGACCGGCCCAAGCGATTTTACTTCCACATAGCCTTCAGCCAAACGCAGCGTTTCCGCCGTAACGAGAATGGAGCCTGGCATCGCTAACTGTTCCATGCGCGCCGCTAGATGCGTGCTCTGGCCGACCGCGGTGTAGTCCATCTTCAAGTCACTCCCGATGGACCGCACGACAACCTCACCCGAATTCACGCCGACCCGAATCTGAATTGGAATCCCCTCAGTCCGCCGTACTCCTTCAGCATACCTTTTCACTGACTCCTGCATCCTGAGCGCCGCGTAACATGCCCGCACAGCGTGATCTTCATGCGCGAGCGGGGCCCCGAAAAGCGCCATGATCCCATCGCCCATGACCTGATTGACTGTCCCCTCGTAGCGATGGACCGCTTCCATCATGTGTTCCATCACAGGATCCAAAAGCTTCCGGGCTTCCTCTGGATCGCGGTCGGCCAACAACTCCATCGATCCTTTCATGTCCGCGAACACTACCGTTACTTGCTTGCGTTCACCTTCGAGTGCACTCTTGGAAGTCAGAATCTTTTCGGCGAGATGCTTTGGAGTGTAGGACTCTGGGGAAAGGAACTTTATGGCTGCCGCAACCTGGCCCAGTGGCGCGCCACATTGGTTGCAAAATTTATTTGTCGGAGGGTTAGGCGCCTGGCATGAGGAACAGAGCGACTCAAGCCGCGCCCCGCACTCGCCGCAGAATTTCACCCCAGAGGGATTCTCATGCTGGCAGCGAGGGCACTTCATACGGAGCCTCAACGAACGACTTCGAGGGAAATCCGATTGCCGAGCTTAGTTCGTGGAAATCGAGCGGTCAAGGCCTGTCTGATTAACCATTTCCGGGCTACAACTTGGCCGAGATCATTTCTCTCATATCCGGGCCTGGCCTCCTCGTTTTTAGAAGGAAGTCTACGGGACTATGACAGTGCAGATGTCGAAAAGACTACGTTACTGCAAGTGGCCACCAACTGCGAAGACAAAGTTTGACAACGTTCTCAAATTGACCATAATGGTCAAGTAAGATTAACCACAAGGAGTTTCCAATGAAGATTGCAACCGTGTCGAAACTAAAAGCCTCTCTGAGCGAATACCTAAGATCCGTCAAGGCAGGCGAAGAAGTCTTGGTAACTGAACGGGGGCGCCCTATCGCCAAGCTCACTCCCGCTGCAAGTTCGGCCAGGCTGCCGGATCAGCTGATCGAAATGGAAAAGCAGGGTCTCATCAAGATCGGCTCAGGAAAATTGCCGAAAGGTTTCTGGGATCTGCCGCGACCCAAAGACCCTAAGGGTTTGGTCGTCAAGGCTGTTTTACGGGAACGGGAGGAGGGTTGGTGAAATTCTGGGACACATCCGCGATTGTCCCTCTGTGCGTAATCGAGCCGAATAGCGGAACTGTCAAATCCATTCTCAGCGGCGATCCATCGATGGTCGTTTGGTGGGCGACGAGGACGGAATGTGTCTCAGCCCTCATGCGGCAAACCCGCGACGGCAGCTTGCGTATCGAAGACCAACGCCAAGCCCGTCAAGTCCTGAGCCAACTTGAAAACGCCTGGATCGAAGTCCAGCCCAGCGAGATACTTCGTGGGACAGCAGAGCGAATACTGGCCGTGCATGCGCTCAGAGCAGCGGACTCCTTTCAATTAGCCGCAGCTTTGCATTGGTGCCAAAGACAAACCACGAACATGGAGTTTGTCTCCTTTGACAGTCGCTTGCGAGAGGCGAGTTACCGCGAAGGGTTCACCCTGTTTCCTGCGGATCTCCGTTTGACCAAAGAAACACGGTTAGAGTAGTTTCCTCGGCAACCTAATCGGGCGAAAGCCGCACAAAAATCGCAAGAGCCCGTCGATCCTCCATCCTCGATCTTCGTTCTCTGTTTTGGTTGCGGCTCTGCACGTGATGAGTTCTCCTCAGGTTTCACCTACGGGCGTTATACCTCCCGTGTTTCTTTGAGCGCGTCTTCATTGGGTGTTAGCCCAAGGCCGGGCTGCTCGGTCAATGTGACTGTTCCATGGGACGGCTTCGGCGGGTCGCGATAGATCATCTCTCCGGTGACCCACATCGGCACATGAAACTCTACCCGCCAGCCGTTGGCCACACCCGCGATCAAGTGCATGTTGTGGTGCGGCCAGCCGCCACCGTTGGCAATCGGTATGTTATAGGCCTGCGCCATCGCGGCTACCTTCACGCCCTCGGTGTAACCTCCGACATAGACGACGTTCGGTTGAATAATGTCCACAGCCTCGTGGACCAGAAGTTCCCGGTGGCGCCACTTGTGTCCCTCGTTCTGACCCGCGGAGATGGGGATCCGAGTCTGCCTTCGGAGATTTGCAAGGAGCCGCGCGTCGTTTCCATAGACCGGCTCCTCAAACCATTTAATTCCATAGGGCTCAATACGTTTCGCCAGGTCGAGCGCCAGGGGAAATGAAAAGAGATAGTTGGCGTCAACCATCAGCTCCACCTGATCGCCCACCGCCTCACGAACCGCCCGCACCCGCGCGGCATCCTCCGCCGGATCCTGCGCGCCGTTGATCGCCACCACCATTTTAAGCTTGTCGTGCCCTTGCGCTATGAACTGTTTTGCCGCCTCGACAAGTTGCTCACGGCTATACTCCAGCAAACCAAATGTGATGTATGCGGGAACCGTGGCACTGTATCCGCCAAGAAGCCGCCACACCGGCTGGCCGAGCTGTTTACCTTTTATGTCCCACAGAGCAATATCCACCGCGCTAACAGCCGAGGACCAGGCGCCGGTTTGAGCCCGGGGATTCAGCCGGTAGAAAAGATCATACCAGTGGCGCTCCGTCGCCAGCGGGTCCTTGCCGACGAGCAGCGAGGCGATCTCGCGGTTGATGAGTTCACGCGCCGCAAATCGCTGAATCGGTCCGGTCAAGCCGTACCCCGTGACGCCACCGTCCGTTTCCACCCGAACGAACACGATATCGCGAATAATCGGCTCATGCAGCAGCGGCACCTTCGCCGGCACTCGATGAGAGGTCGCTTCGACGCGAGTAATCTTCATTAGTTTATCTCCTGGATTGGCCTTCAAACCGCGTCGCGGCGTTTTCCAAACTTGCGAACGCGGCGCAACATCTAGAATGGGACCGTGGACACTGCATATCGGAGCCTCCACGCGCCTGATTAGTGAAAAGAAGAATGGACGACCGAACTTAGCCCAGGGGAGTTAACGGGTCAAGTAGCGACGGGAAATCAGAGACGACAGGACGCGGCGTTAACACCGTTCGTTAAATTCTGCGTTCGGCTTACTTTTCGTAGAGCCGTTTGACAAACCCGCTCGCTTCGATTTCCCGCGCGATCTTGTACGAGACGAATTGTTCTGGATCGGCGTTTTTCGCCGCCGGAACTGTGGCTGAAAGTTCCGTCAGAATCGTACGTATCCCCTCAACCGTCGGAATTGGCAGCGTGAGATAATTGTTGCATAGCTACTGTAACTGTCTTCCAAGACTTCACGGTCTTCGTTGCGCGTGTATTTTTTCAATACCGCAAGCGCGGTTTCTTTGTTGCGTTTGAAATCGTGGATCGCTTCAATGTAGGCGAGCATGAATTCTCTTACGAGGTCTTCGTTCTTCTGGAGATAACCTTTTGTCGTGCCGATGGGCGCCATCGGGTAGTGCAACCCTAGGTCGGCGAGGTCAGCCAGCTCGCGAAAGCCTGCTTTGCGCGCCATCAGTGACGCGGTGCCGCTCACGACTCCGGCGTCGAGCATTTTGGTCTGCATGGCGCGGACCGTGTCCTGTGTCGTCCCGATCTGTAGTATAGTCACGTCATGTTCCGGGTTTAGTCCCCATTTTTTCAATGCCAATCGGACGGCGAAATCCGAAGTGGCGCCGTAGCGGCTGACGCTTAGTTTCTTGCCTTTGAGTTGCGACGGGTTGGTAATCTCCGGTCTGGCAAAAACCTTGAAAAATAAACCCACTGATAGCGGCGGAAATAATGACGGTGTCGGCCCCCTGCAATGCAGCTTGCACCAAGCCGGAACCGGAGAGCGAGGCGATTTCCAGATCCTTGGCAATCAGGGCGCGTAGTGAAACTGATCCGGTGCCCATGTCGACGAGCAACACATCGAGATTGCGCTTTTCGAATAATTTGGTTTCTTTGGCAAACCACAATGGCGCGACCGCGCCGTCGGCGGAGCCATAGCCGGCGACGACTTTGATTGGCGGCTTGGATTCCGCCGCCAACGCGGTTGGAGCATGAGCGGCGAAGAACCCAACGATAACTGCCGCGACGAACAGACGGATGCTGCCGTTCGTCCTCATAACGACACCTTCATCAAGAAAGCGTCCCAAGCAGTTTGCCGTACCTCTTAATCTCTGCCTTTATTCCGAGTTCCTTTAGCGGCCACCAGATCTGGCCCATGGAGCTGCTCACCACCGGCTTACCAAGATCGTCTTCGAGCGGTTGAATCACCGTTAACGTCGGCCACGCTGACGAAGTGATCAACACCGCATCGCAGCTTGAATACTTTCTCCCCACAGCGCGTACGTGACGAAACACTTGCGTCGGGGAGAGCATGGCTTTTTCCAGCGAAGTCATGCCGGTATCTAGCGTTTCAATTCCTAATACGTCAAATCCTTCTGAAACTAAGAAAGTTTTAACCAATTCGTTGTGAGCGGAAATGAATGACGTCGCCACCGCCAACTTCATGACACCGAGATATTTTAACGCATCGGCGAACGACTGCGGGCTGGTCCCGATGGGTACCGGATACGGTTTCTGAATTCCTTCAAAGCTCCCGGTGACGGTCAACACCGTTCGCCAGGACCAGCGGCGCGCCGCTGAGAGTGATATGGTCCACCCGTGTGTGCAACAAGTCCTCAAAGGCGGTATCGAACTTGCGCCACGAAGCTTCGACTTGGCTTGACTCGCGCGCGTCGCGAATCACGAGATTGGTCGTGACGAAGGTCGGGAGCGACCCGGTATAACTCATAGGGAAGTATCTCGGCACAAGCTGCCGGTGAAATGTTTCCGATGCGAGCGCGCCATCCGTACATAGACCTCTCCGTTTACGACCCCACCGAACCGGCGGCATCTTACGAAATCTGCGCTGCGCCTAACAAGCGCAATCGCTTGAGCCATTTGGTAAGAACCGGGGTATAGCGCAGAACAGATGTCGGGAATTTGTCAGAGCCGGGATAGCGAAGCGGCCGTAGGATGAGCTCAAGGTCAGATTTACCTGGACAGCGACGAGTTCATCCACAGGCAATCGCCCGAGGATAAGTAGCTCAAGAAGATTCCACGAGCGCAGCTACGAGCAATCAAGCCGACATCGGAAGCGGATCAGCGAAAGACCATACAATCCATCGTGAAGAGGGCTGAATTCTGGGTTGTTCGGGTTAGATCCGAGTTTGTATGCTCCAGTTGGCACGCATAGAACGCGTACATTTCCACATTTCCGGAATTCCGAAAAGGTGGAAGTCAGGGGGTGATAAGAGGAAGCGGTCGACAGGCCGGCAGACTGGGTTGAATGGGTCAACGCGGCACAAACCGCAGCAGACATCGAAGAGTTACAGAGGTGCGGTCAATCGCCGCAGACCCGAAGGGACGGGAAAATTAGAAGACACAGATCTGAGCTGCGCTCGGATTGAAACCTACACTTGAGCCGGCTTTTCTCAACTATTACCGTAGCCTGTTCGAGTCGTTCCACGGCGTTGCTTGGGACTGAGCGTGTTCAAATCGTTTGACCGTTACCTCCGTCCAATTCGTTCAAAACGTCAGAAGATTAAGAGAACGGAGGGTCAAGGATCTCCGGTATTGCCAACTGGAGGAGTTCTCAGACCGAAGCCGGCAGAAAGCTTGACGGAGGAGTCTTTCCGTTGCTAATGAGTATCGCAAGAATCGGTTCGACTGAAACTCGCAGGTGGAGGTAACCAGCTATGGCGCTGATACGGTGCGTTACGGAAATGGGAATGGGAGTGGATGTTCACGGATTGGATTACACCAATGCAGCCAAACGGGCAGTGTTCGATGCGATTCATCACAGCAGCTTGGGATTTCCGCGGCTGGTGGGCAAGACCGCGGACGATATGCGGGTGGATGTAACCATCGGCGTGCCCAAGCCCGAAGCCGTAGATAAGAAGGCAGTGCTGGAAACGTTGCCGCACGGCGGCGGGCACATCAACGTGGTTCAAGGCGGATTGCAGGTGCTCAATGAAAAAGGCGATGACGGCTGGCTGATCGCCAATGCCATCATCGTCGTCAGCCTCGACGACGGCAAATAGCTGGCGTGCGATGTTCGAGAAGGCGGAAAAACTTCGCCTGGGGGCCTATGCCATGCTGTCGGGCAAGGCTCTGCAGCTGGTCGGCGGGGCGGATGCGCCGCCTCCTCCCAAGGGCCGCAGCGTGTACACCATGCTGATGGCGGAAAACAAGGCCGATGTGTTCGTGACCTATCGCACCAACGGTATTCTTGTTTCGCGCGAGGCGCCCGCCCTGAAAGTGATCCAGTTGCCGGAAGCGCTCGCCGTTGCGGCCGAGTACGGCATGACGGTGATGAACGGCGCGAGCACCGCGGCAACGCGGTTGTCTCAATTCATCCTTTCCACGTCGGGACAACAAATCCTTGTCAGGCATGGTTTTGCTGGGCGCGGCCAATAAGTCCCCCTTACCCGTAATGACACAGGCGTAGGCGCGTCTGAGCTGATTTTGCTAGAGTCGCTATATGGCCACATTCTGTGATTCAAGATTGGCCGGGTCACGAAACGGCAAATGAGTAGGCAGGCTATGGCGGGTCTCAAGTCCGTGGAGACAAAAAAAGCGAACGCGTCTCCTCAGTGCCGAGGATACAAGAATACCTCGCCCGGCGTTTCCCCTTATGAGCGGTTTATTCAGCTCCAAAGGATCATCGGCAATCACGCGGTCCAGAGACTTATTCAGAGGAGCATCCCCGTGATTCAACGCGAGCCCCTCGGAAGAGGCGGCGGACCCATGACGACCTATACGGTCGAGCGTGGTGAGTCACTATCGCTTATTGCCGGCTATCCAAGCAACGGCTGGGAGGAGCGGCTGGACCAGCTGATAGCCGCCAACCCGGATTATCCGAGTATCAAGAACCGAACGCCCGATGACCCGAAATACGGGTGGCTGGAAATCGGCGATAAAATTAACATCCCAATTAAATTAGCGCCGGTGATCGATCCGGGTGAGATCACGTGCCCGCCCTGCCGGAGCGACTGGGAATCGATTGTCAAAGCCGATCAGAGCAGAGCGATAAACATGCTCGATACAACTATTGCAAAACTGTCAACATACGATGGTGTAAATCCGGTCGAGGTGAGGAACGCGCTGGCAAGGCGATTCAAGGCATCCAGCAGCGCCTTCGCCACGTGGATTAATTTAAACTTGAGATTTCTGCGCTTATTTGTGCCGCAGAGCGAATACCTATGTCAAAGAGTTTATTACGATTGTGGAGGCCGCTGCCGAAAAGGGGGTGTATATGCTTGGGTTCCTTTTTGTTGGGCGTTTACCTCCATAAGGGTATGCGATCCAGGTTACTTTGGCATGGGCGATAGAGAGAGAGCCAGGGGTCTCGTTCATGAATGGGTCCACAAGTACGGCTGTAATTTTGATTTCGGTTACTGTAGCGAAAATGATTGTCCTGGCGGCACGACAAGATCACTATTCAATGCGGATCCTTGGGCACACCTTGTGTACGACATCGGTTGATCACCGAAATGCATGCGTCGAGTCTGTTTTTAAGAGTAAATCAGCGCCGCAAATCTCAAGCCTCGCGCGACGGCGAGTTGAGAGTAGCCATCAAGATTCCGACATCTGTCATCTTCTCTAGCCCCAGAACCAAGTCTATACTACGCTCGAGCTCTTCCGGGGGCAGTTGGCTACGCCCGCAGTCTTGGTACTTGGCCAGTAGTTCGTCATCCGTCAGCGGCAGAGCGGGGTCACCGCGCGGTATGTCCACCCGCGCGCTGTAGCTTCGTCCGTCCGCCGTGCGGATCGTCACTGGATTACCGACGAACTCGGTATCCGGGCCAACGTCCGCCAAGCCAGGCCAGATAGGGATATCGGGAAAAGAAAGGTGGACCTTCTTCCTCGCCTCGACGATGCCGCGATCTTCCATCTTGTGAGCCGTAAAAGTGTCGAGCGTCACCTCATGATCCACCACCGCGGCGGCAATGCAGTACGGCATGCTGAACTTTGCCTGGTAGGGCGTTGCTGGCTCCGAGAAAGCAAGCACGCGCATGGCGCGCTCCGAGGTGCCCACGTCAACTTCGACGATGTCCTTGTCGTTGAGCCGGTGCTTTCCCAACAACTGGAACACTCCGTCCAGCGCCCGATGGGTGTGATAGCAGCTTGGGTATTTCTTTAGCCCAATGCCCGGAGACTCGATATAGAAGGGATCGCCGAGACCGTCTGCCATACGCTCCGCGTCGTTATGCCCCGCGCCTGCGAGCGTGTCGTAAAAGCCGTTTTTCGCTTCGATGATGTTGGGGTTGGCCGTGATTCCCTCCTGTGCCATGAGCGCAGCAACCACGCCGTTGCGGCAGGCGTTGCCCGCCGCCATCGGACCGACCATGCTACCGTGATTCGCCGACAGGCCACAGGCGAAGTTTGCGCCGATGCCCAATGCCATTCTGGTCTTCGCGACATCCAGCCGCAGCAGCTTCGCACAGGCGGCAGCCGCTCCGATGGAACCATACCAAGTCTGGTGATTCAAGCGAGCCTGCATGAGCTTGAAGTCGGCGTGAAGCGCGAGCTTGCCCGCGACCTCCAGGCCCACCATGTAAGCAGTGAGAATATCCTGGCCCGACGCTCCCAAATGCTGGCCTAGGCTCAGCACCGCGGGAAAAACCAAGACACTGGGGTGGCCGATCTTCACACCACAGTCATCGTAGTCCAGGGCGTGGGCAATGACGCCATTGGCCAGGGCAGCATCTTGAACCGAAACTTTGAAGGCAGCGCCAAATACGGATGCTTGCGGCGGCCCGCCAAGCTTCGTGACGTAACCTGTGATGGTTTGACTGACTGGCTCGACAACGCCGGCCAGCGTGGCGCCCAAGCAGTCCAGCGCCGTGCGCTTGGCCTTCTCCACAGCGTCGCGTGGGATGTCTTCGTAGTCGGTGCCTACTATGAACTCGGCAATTTTCTCAGTGGCGCCCATTGTTCACCTCTTTATCTTACGTCCATACCACATTGTTGCTTTTTGTCTTTCGCCCGGGCGGTTCGAAACAGAAATGATTCCTCTTTGAAAGCCCAACTCGCCTTCCGAGAGAATCGGGAGGCGAGATTATTCGATAGATAGATTTGTGTCAACTTGTGAAACGCCATCATCAGCCATCCGATCAGCGTGAAGATTATCCTTGAGAGCCCCAAGCACGAGGTGGTATTGATTGTCACATCAAAATAAGCAGCTGATCTGCTGAGCAGATAGCATGAATCAGATTCATATCATCGATACGACTCTGCGCGACGGACAGTTAAGTCTCTGGGCGTTGGGCATGCGGACGGGAGCGATGCTTGCCATCGCGGAACAAATGGATCAGTGCGGGTTTCAGTCCATGGAGTTCTTCGGGTTCGCCGGTTACATAAAGTACGTTCGCGAGCACAAGGAAAACCCATGGGATTGGATGGGAATCGGCGCAAAGAAATTTCGCCGTACTCGGCTGCGCTACCACGGCGGGCTCGCCACCGGGTTCGAGAAGATACCACGATCCGTCCGCCTGCTTATGATCGAGCGCGTGATTGCCCACGGAATTACGCTGACCCGATCGTCGGACCCGTGGAATGACTACGAAGCCTCCGCCGTGGAAATCGACGGCTTGAAGAAATTAGGGATGGACGTCGTGGTCAACATTATTTATTCCGTGTCGCCGCGCCACACCGACGAGTATTATGCTCAGAAAGCACGCGAGGCCGCGGCGATCAAACCATACCGTATCTGCTTCAAAGATGTCGGAGGCTTACTCACTCCCGAGCGCACATGCACTCTTTTCCCGCTTATCCAAAAAAATATCGGCAATCTACCGCTCGAGTTTCATGCGCATTGTAACAATGGCATGGCCCCGTTCAATTATGTGGAAGCCATCAAGCTCGGCGCCAATACCTTGCATACCGCCATCCCACCGCTTGCCAATGGTTCGTCACAGCCATCGATCTTCAATGTGGCATCCAATGCCCAGGCGCTTGGCTATGAGCCGCTTGTGAATCTGGACGCGATCAGGCCGGTCGAAAAGCATTTCACCTTCATCGCTAAACGCGAAGGTCATCCCATCGGCGCGCCGCGAGAATACGATCACTCGCAATATCTGCATCAGGTACCCGGCGGGATGATCTCCAACCTGCGCCATCAGCTCCGGACGCTCGGGATGGAAGAAAAATTGCCAGCGGTCTTGGAAGAGGCTGGCCGCGTGCGGGCCGAGTTCGGTTATCCGATTATGGTGACGCCGCTCGCGCAATTCGTCGGCACTCAGGCGGCGATCAATATCATTGCCGGCGAACGCTACAAGGAGGTAACCGACCAGTCAATTCAGTACGCTCTGGGGTTGTGGGGGAAAGAGGCGCCGAAGGTCATGGACCCCAATATCAAGGATAAGATTCTCAGCCGGCCCCGAGCTAATGAATGGACAGGGTGGACACCGCCGGATCTTTCCTTGAAGGAAGTCCGGCAAAAATTCGGTGGCCCCGGCGTCTCCGATGAGGAGCTGATTCTCCGCGTGATCGCGGGCGAGGCCGCGGTCAAAGCGATGCTCGCCGCCGGAGCGCCGAAAGCGTACATCGCCGCGACCCAGCCGCTTATAGGGCTACTCGATGATCTTTCGAAACGGCGCGACTTGAGTCAAGTTTACATCCAAAAAAATCAACTGACGCTTCGGATTGAAAAAAGAAAAGCTTGACGAAAGCGTGATCATTTTCAACTGCGCTTGAGGCTGGCTCCAGATTGAGGAGATCCGTAGCTCACGAAACGGGTGAATGCTGTCGCGAAAGAGAGGAGGTTCTATGACCATCTCCCTAAGACGGATCGTTCTCTTCGCTCTGATTCTAATCCTGTCGTTTGTATCAGGCGTATCCGCACAACTAGCAAAGGTTAAAGCCGCCTATTCCGTGCAAAGTTCGTGGTCTCTGGCAACCTGGGTCGCGTATGAAGCCGGTTTCTTTCAAAAATATGGTCTCGATGTGGATCTGGTTTTGATCCGCGCCACCCCCATAGTGACAGCCGCGATGATCGCAGGAGAAGCCCCTATCGGCCAGCTGGCCGGGAGCGGACCGGTCTCGGCGGCATTGCAGGGCGCCGATAGCGTCTATTTCGCGACGCTTGTCAATCTCATTCCCCAAAGTTTCGTGGTGACGTCGGACATCAATAAAGCAGAGGATCTCAAGGGAAAGCGTTTTG
>Ga0081455_10000416_pt1 | contig 56066 bp, 54 predicted proteins | sample TabmetS3T2R1_FD_70207 | JGI IMG/M metagenome (GOLD analysis project Ga0081455, IMG submission 70207) | Tabebuia heterophylla rhizosphere microbial communities from the University of Puerto Rico - S3T2R1 | ecosystem: Host-associated > Plants > Roots > Rhizosphere ...
TCCGACCCCGGCGTGGGGCAGCATGCTCTCGGAGAGCCGCGACTATCTCTACGTAGCCTGGTGGCTGGCCGCGTTCCCGGGCGCCGCCCTCGCGCTCACCGCGCTCGGCATCAACCTGGTCGGCGACTGGCTGCGCGACGTGCTGGATCCGCGCTTCCGGGTCTGATGGGCGTCGTCATTCGCCCGTGCCGTCCCGAGGAGGCCGACGCCCTCCTGGATCTCTGGCATCACGCCGACGCCACGCCCAGTCCCACCGATACCCCCGAGCAGATCGGCGAAGTGATCCGCGACGCGGCGGCCGCCGTGCTGGTGGCCGTGGATCGCGGCCTGCTGGTGGGCTCGGTCATCGGAGCCTGGGACGGCTGGCGCGGCAACATCTATCGCCTCGCGGTGCTGCCGTCGTACCGGCGCCGCGGCATCGCGCGGGCCCTCGTCGCGGAGGTCGAGCGGCGTCTGGCCGATCGCGGCGCCCGGCGCATCTCGGCACTCGTGGAGCACGATCACCCGTGGGCGGTGGGCTTCTGGGATTCGCTCTACGAGCCCGATCCGCACATGATCCGCTACGTGAAGAAGGTCGAGCCGACAAGGAGAGACCCATGACTGGATTCCCCCGGATGCTGGCCGCGCTCGCCGCCCTGCTGACGGTGGCGATGCCCCTGTCCGCGCCGTCCATGACGGAAGCGCAGGACCGGGCGCGCACCAAGGAGGTGGTGGTGGCCTTCGCGGCGGAGCCGCGCACGCTCCTGCCCGACACCATCGTGGACTGGACCACCAACGTGCAGCTCGAGCACATCTACGACCGGCTCGTGGACCGCGATCCCAAGACCTACAAGCCGATACCCATGCTGGCCACGAGCTGGAAGGTGGTCAACGACACCACGTGGGAGTTCACGCTCAAGCAGGGCGTCAAGTTCCACAACGGTGAGCCCTTCAACGCCCAGAGCGTGAAGGCGACGATGGACTACATCAAGGATCCCGCCAACAAGACGCACTACGCGCCGCGCTGGTCGCAGGTCAAGGAAATCCAGATCGTCAACGACTACACGGTGCGCTTCATCACCGACAAGCCCTGGCCGGGGCTCATCGACCGCATCTCCGAATCGACCGATTTCCTCGCGATGCCGCCCAAGGCCCTCAAGGAGCAGGGACCGCAGGGCCTGCTCGCCAAGCCCATCGGCACCGGGCCCTTCAAGTTCGTGCAGTGGGTGCGGGACGAGCGGCTCGTGCTCGAGCGCAACCCCGACTACTGGCAGGGCGCGCCCGAGATGAACCGCGTCACGTTCCGCTACATCCCGGAGTTCAGTGCCCGGCTCTCCGCGCTGCTCGCGGGCGAGATCGACATCATGAAGGACGTGCCGCCCCACGCGGTGGAGATGGTCGACAAGTCCGGCAAGGGCAAGGTGCGCTCCACCGTCTCCTCACGCATCAACTACCTGGCCCTCGTCAACCTGAAGCCGGGCCCGATGCAGGATCTCCGCGTGCGCAAGGCGATCAGCCACGCGGTCAACGTGGACGAGCTGATCCAGCAGGTGCTGAAGGGCCGGGCCAGCAAGATGTGCGGCCCGCTCTCCCCGCTCAACGTCGACTACACGCCGGGGATCGAGTGCGTGAAGTACGATCCGGCCAAGGCCCAGGCGCTCTTCAAGGAGGCCGGGGTCGACCCGACCAAGCTCCAGCTCACCCTCGACACTCCGTCGGGCCGCTACCCGCTCGACAAGGACGTCTCGCTCGCGATCGCGGCCCAGCTGCAGCGCCTCGGCATCAAGGTCAACGTCGTGGTCAACGAGTGGGGCACCCACCTCGACAAGATCAAGAACCGCACCACCGGCGACATGTTCTATCTGGGCTGGGGGCCGGCGCTGAGCGCCCAGAACACCATCGAGCAGCTCTTCCAGGCCAGCCAGACCTACTCGTCCTACGGCAACAACAAGGTGATCGACGCCAAGATCGCCCAGGCGGTCACGATCGTGGACCCGAAGAAGCGGCTCGAGGCGTGGGCCGAGCTGCAGCGGCTGGTGCACGACGAGGCCCCGTGGGTCTTCCTCTGGCAGCAGCACGACCTCTACGGGGTGGCCGGCTGGGTCGACTGGACGCCGCGCGCCGACGAGAAGGTGTGGATGTACGAAGCGAAGGTGGCCCGGTAACGGTCGACCGCGCCGCCGCGTGAAACGCGGGCGCCGGGCCCACCCCCGGCGCCCGCCTCTCGTCCGGGCTACTTCTTCTCCATCTTGTCGTCCTCCTTGCCCATCGTGTCGCCCGACTTCGTGCCCTTCATCATCTTGTCGCCCATCATCTTGTCGTCCTTCATCTGCCCTTTCATCTTGTCGCCCTGTTCCATCTTCATCTTGTCGTGTTTCATCTTGTCGTGTTCCATCTTCTCGTCCTTCATCTTGTCGCCGCTCGGGGTCTGGGCGAACCCGCTCGCCGGCACCGCGACAAGCAAGGTCATCGCGGTCAGCACCATCCATCGACGCATACTTGACCTCCTGGTCCACTGGATTGATCGGGTGCGCTCAGCATAGGCGTCGCCGCGGAGGGGGTGTCACGTCCGCGTGAACTTTTCGGCAGTACACTCTGAAGTCATGGAGGAATCGAAGACCGCGGTCATGGCGGCGCTCCTGGGAAACGCCGCCCTGGCGGCCCTGAAAGGCACGAGCGCCGCGTTCACCGGCAGCGCGGGCATGCTGGCGGAGACCTTCCACTCGATCGCCGACACCGGCAACCAGACGTTGCTGTTCCTCGGCATGCGGCTGGCCAGGCGCCCGCCCGACGAGGCGCACCCCTTCGGTCACGGCACGAACGTCTACTTCTGGTCTTTCGTGGTCTCGATGATGCTGTTCACCCTGGGGGGCGCTTTCTCCATCTGGGAGGGGGTGCGCCACTACCTGCATCCCTTCGAGAAGACGCCGACGCTGTGGGCGTACGGGGTGCTCGCGGGAAGCTTCGTCTTCGAGTCGATCTCCCTCGGAGTCGCGGTGCGCGGCCTCCGGCGCAACGCGGGCCACCGATCACTGCGTCAGTACTGGAGCGATAGCCGAGATCCCACCCTGGTCACGGTGCTGATGGAGGACAGCGCGGCGCTGGTGGCGCTGGTGGTGGCGGGCGCCGGCCTCTGGCTCACCCAGACCACCGGTGACGGCATCTGGGACGCGGCCGCCTCCGCCCTGATCGGCCTGCTCCTCATCGCGGTGGCCGTCGTGCTGGCGGTCGAGAGTTACTCGCTGCTCATCGGCGAGCGGGCCCCCGCGTGGGTCGAGCGCACGATCCGCTCGGTGGTCGGGTCGGAGCCCGCGGTGACCCGGCTCGCCGAGCTGCACACGATGCACCTGGGTCCGCGGGCGGTCCTGATCGTGCTGGGCGTCACCTTCGCCGACCATCTCAACGCCGGCGAGGTGGAAGAGGCCGTCGTGCAGCTCCAGCGACGGCTGGGCGAGCGACTCGGCGAGCTCACCAGCGAGCGGCTCATCGTGATCGAGCCGACGCCCCCGTCCACGCGGGCACCCGCGGAGCCGGCGCGTCGCGCCTAGTGCCCTACCCGCGCGGCTCGTGCCGCGGCTCACCGTGAGGCAGCCGGCGGGCGTCGGCGGCGTGGCGCGCCCCCCGGCCGGCCGCGATGGTGGCCCCGATCACCACCGCCAGGCCCACGAACCCCATGAGCTCGGGAAACGGGCTCGGCCGGAGCTGCAGGTGCACCCACGCGTGCCACGCCTCACCGGCCAGCTGCAGCATGGCCCCCGCGAAGGCCAGAAGCGGTAGCGCGAGGCCGGTGCCGCTCCGCGGCCGGGCGAAGAGCGCCCACCCCGTCACCACGCAGAGGCCCACCACTCCGAGGTAGAGCACCAGGTGGACCGTGCCCAGGTGTCCGAGCGTCTCCACCCGCGTGCCAGGCTCGAAGTCGGGATGCAGCAGGCCGTGCCACACCGCATCGATCACCACGCCGGCCGCCTGGACGCCGATGAGCGTCCAGACCCAGGCTCGCCAATTGCGCAACGTGCCCCGTCCCGCTAGCTCGGCTTGCCGGATCGACCCGATCGAGGCGTGGAGCGCTTCGCCGACTCCGCCCGCGCCGGCTTGCCGGGGCGCACGTCGAGCACCACGCCGTACCAGGCGTGCTGCTCGGCCCCCGCGGTCAGATCGTCCAGCTCGTCCCGCGTGGTCGCGAACTGCGGGTCATCGTGCCAGCGCTTCCAGTGGTCCTGGCTCTGCCAGGTCCCGACGATCACTCGTTTCGAGGGATCGCCTTCGGGCCGGAGCATCTGTCCGCCCACCCAGCCCGCCTGGTCGCGGACCGCCTCCATGCGCTCCTGCATCGCGGTGTCCCACTCTTTCTCACAACCTTGCTTCAGCTCGATCTCACTGACGATGGTGACCATGGAATCCTCCTCGCTGCGGCTGACGTGCGCGGCCGTCCGATCAGATCGCGTGGCAGCAATGCGTATACCACCGAGCCGTGGGCCGGTGAACGCGGCTCTCCGGCCGACCGGGAGCGCCGGAGATGGCCGTCCCAGAAATCTTCACCCGGTAGTTCCTACGTGCGGGGTGAGCGTGGTGCGCGACGCGACGGCGTTCCCGCCCGCGGCACGTCCCTTGCTGCCTCGGTCGGACGACGCATGTCAACGACCGACCGCCAACCGAGAACCAGCGAGGCGACCCATGAGATACGAGCTGCGGCGGAGCGATTCCAGAGATCTGTGGGCGGCCGGTGCGGTGGCCGCGGTCGCGGTGGCCGCCACCGCGGCGGCGGTCGCGCTGGCGACGCGCCGGCGGCCCCGCGCCATCGAGAAGCGCCGCCCGGACATGCCGACGCTGGCCGGCGGCCGAGGCTCCCGGGTGGACCGCACGGTCACCGTGATGCGCTCGCCCGACGAGCTGTACGCGCGCTGGCGCGACCTGACGCGCCTGCCCGAGCTGATGAGCCACCTCCAGTCGGTGGCGCCGGTCGGCGAGGGGCGCAGCCTCTGGACTGCGCGCGGCCCGGGAGACATCCCGCTCACCTGGGAGGCCGAGATCGTCGCCGACGAGCCGGGCCGGCTCATCGCCTGGCGCTCGGTCGAGGGCGCCGAGGTGGACAACGCCGGCTCGGTGCGCTTCACGCCGGCGCCCGGCGGGCGCGGCACCGAGGTGAAGGTGCTGCTGAGCTACGCGCCGCCGGCCGGCCGCCTGGGGACGGCGGTGGCCAGCGTGCTGGGTCGCAGCGGCGATCAGGAGGTGCGCGAGGACCTGCGCCGCTTCAAGCAGCGCATGGAGGCCGACGAGGTGGCCACCGCCGCGCGGCGGCATGGGGAGGACTGGTGATGCGCGCGGTCTGCTGGCACGGCGCGCGGGACCTGCGCGTCGAGAACGTGCCCGACCCGGAGATCGTGAATCCCCACGACGCGGTGATCCAGGTGACGTCGACCGCGATCTGCGGCTCCGACCTCCACATCTTCAACGGGGTCATTCCCACCATGCACTCCGGCGACATCATGGGCCACGAGTTCATGGGCGAAGTGGTGGAGGTCGGGCCGGACACCCGCACCGTGAAGATCGGCGACCGGGTGGTGATCCCGTTCACGATCGCGTGCGGCGCCTGCTTCTTCTGCCGCGACCAGCTGACCTCCCTCTGTGACAACACCAACCCGAACGCCCGGATGGCGGAGGCGCTCTACGGCTTCTCCGGCTCGGGGCTGTTCGGCTACTCGCATCTCTACGGCGGCTACGCGGGCGGGCAGGCCGAGTACGTCCGCGTGCCCTTCGCGGACATCGGCGCCTGCCGGGTCCCCGAGCGCCTGACCGACGAGCAGGTGCTGTTCCTCTCCGACGTCTTTCCCACCGCCTACATGGCGGCGGAGAATTGCGGCATCCGCCCGGGCGACACCGTCGCGGTCTGGGGCTGCGGCCCGGTCGGGCTCCTCGCGATCAAGAGCGCCTACCTGCTTGGCGCCGACCGCGTCATCGCCATCGACCGGTGGCCCGCGCGCCTGCGGCTCGCCGAGTCGGACGGCAAGGCGGAGACGATCGACTACGAGGAGATCGAGGACGTGGTGGAGGAGCTGAAGCAGCGCACCGGCGGGCGCGGCCCCGACGCGTGCATCGACGCGGTCGGCACCGAGGCCCACGGCACCACCCTGGACGCGCTCTACGACCGGGCCAAGACCGCGGTGCGCCTCGGGACCGACCGGCCGATCGCCCTGCGCCAGGCCATCCAGGCGTGCCGCAAGGGCGGGACGGTGTCGATCCCCGGCGTCTACGGCGGGCTGCTGGACAAGATCCCGTTCGGGGCCGCCTTCGCGAAAGCCCTCACCTTCCGGATGGGGCAGACCCACGTGCACCGCTACATGCGCCCGCTGCTCGAGCACATCGAGAGCGGCCGCATCGACCCGAGCTTCATCATCAGCCACCGGCGCTGGCCGCTGAGCCACGCCGCCGACGCCTACCGCATGTTCAACGACAAGCGCGACGACTGCACCAAGGTCGTGCTCGACCCGACGCGATGAGGCTCGCCGGCAAAGCCCTGGCCGCCGGCGGCGTCCTGCTCGCGCTGCACCTGTTGCGGCGCGAGCGGGCGCGCTGGGACCTCGCCGGCCGCACCGTGCTGGTCACCGGCGGCTCGCGCGGCCTCGGCCTGCTGGTGGCCCGCGAGCTCGCGCGGGAGGGGGCGCGCGTCGCGATCACCGCGCGGGATGCGGCCACGCTGGCGCGGGCGCGTGAAGATCTGGCGCGGCACGGGGCGCCGGTGCTGGCGCTGCCGTGCGACGTGGGCGACCGAGAGGCGGTCGAGCAGTTGGTGCGCGAGACCACCCAGCGCCTGGGCCCGATCGACGCGCTGGTCAACAACGCGGGCACCATCACGGTCGGCCCGATCGACGAGATGACGATCGAGGACTACCAGGTCGCGCTCGCCACGCACTTCTGGGGTCCGCTCTACACGATCCTGGCGGTGCTGCCCGCCATGCGGGCCCGCCGCGCCGGCCGCATCGTCAACGTGGCCTCCATCGGCGGCCGCGTGAGCGTGCCGCATCTCCTGCCCTACAGCGCGAGCAAGTTCGCGCTGGTCGGGCTGTCCGAGGGGTTGCGCGCCGAGCTGGCCGCCGACGGCATCCAGGTCACCACCATCTGCCCGGGGCTGATGCGCACCGGCAGCCCGCGCCACGCCTGGTTCAAGGGGCAGCATCGCGCCGAGTTCGCCTGGTTCAGCATCGCGGACTCGCTGCCGCTGATGTCCATGAGCGCCGACCGCGCCGCACGGCAGATCGTCGACGCCTTGCGCTTCGGCGACGCCGACCGCGTGCTTTCCGTGCCCGCCCGGCTCGCGGCGTCGGTGCACGGGGTGGTGCCCGGGCTCACCGCCGAGCTGCTCTCACTGGTGAATCGGCTGCTGCCGGCCTCGCGCGGGCCCGGCCGGCAGTCCCCGGTGGCCGCCGGCGCCATCAAGGGCGAGGCGAGCACCTCGGCGGTGTCGCCCTCCGTGCTCACGACGCTCGGCGACCGCGCCGCCGCGCGCAACAACCAGACACCATAGGGCGCTCGGAGGACCGTCATGTCGACACCGGCCAGTGTGAAGGGCCATCCGATTCACCCGATGCTGGTCACCCTGCCGATCGGGCTCTGGGTCTTCTCGTTCGTGGCCGACATCCTATTCCTGGCGGGATGGGGCGGACCGGTGTGGAAGGTCGTCGCGCTGTATACCATCGCGGGCGGCGTGGTGGGGGCGCTGCTGGCTGCCGTGCCCGGCTTCATCGACTTCCTGTCGATCTACGATCGTCGGGTGCGCGGGATCGCCCTGACCCATATGGTGCTGAATCTGCTGGCGGTGGCGCTCTTCGCCATCTCGTTCTACCTGCGGATCGTCAGCCCGCTCGGATCGCTCCCGGTGTGGGTATCGCTGGCCGGGCTGATCGTGGTCGGCATCTCCGGGTGGCTCGGCGGCGAACTGGTCTACGTCCACCAGATGGGCGTCGGCAAGCCGCCCCGGTAGTCCCGCTCGATCAGATCAGCTCACGCACGCGGTCGCCCAGCACACCCAGGGCGATCTTCTGGCGATTGGGCTCGCCTCGCAGCAGGGACTGAGCGAAGTGGGCCATCTGCTTGGCCGTCACCTTGGCCGGCATCGGCGGCTCCAGCGGATCCACCACCGCCTGCACCACCACCGGCCCCGGCGCAGCCAGGGCCGCGTCGAGCACGTCGCCGCACTCGGCGGGATTCTCGATGGTGACGCCGGTGGCCCCGCACGCCTCGGCGAAGAGGGCGAAGTCGATGGGGTGCAGCTCGCAGCCGTACTCGGGATTGCCCAGGAACACCATCTGCTCCCACTTGATCTGCCCGAGCGTGTTGTTCTTCACCACGATGACTTTCACCGGCAGCTGATACTTCACGCAGGTGGCCAGCTCGGCCATCAGCATCGAGAAGCCGCCGTCGCCCACGAGGGCCACCACCGGCCGCGTCGGATGCGCGACCTGTGCCGCGATGGCGTAGGGGAGCCCGCACGCCATGCTGGCGAGGTTTCCGGACACGCTGTGCATCTGCCCGCGCCGGGCCGGAATGTAGCGGGCCCACCACGTGGTGATGGTGCCGCTATCGCAGGTGACGATGGCGTCGTTGGCCAGCCGGAGCCCGAGCTCGCGGGCCAGCAGCTGCGGCTTCATCGGCTTGTCCTGGCGGCTTCCCCGCTCGTCCATCAGCCGCCGCCAGTCCCCCATCTGCTCCTGGGCTTTTTCCAGGAACGGCCGCTCGGCGCGTGGCAGGAGCCGCGGGAGCAGCGCGGCGAGGGTGGCCCGGCTGTCGCCCACCAGGCCGATCTCGACCGGGTAGCGCAGGCCCAGGCGCATCGGGTCGAGCTCGATCTGCACCGCCCGCGCCTGCCCGGGCTTGGGCATGAACTCGATGTACGGGAACGAGGTGCCCACCATCAGCAGCGTGTCGCACGCCTCCATCGCGTCCTGCGAGGGACGCGTGCCGAGCAGGCCGATGCCGCCGGTGGTGTACGGGCTGTCGTCGGGCACCGCCGCCTTGCCGAGCAGCGCCTTGACGATCGGCGCGCCCAGGCGCTCCGCCACCGCTTCGAGCTCGTCGCCGGCGTGGAGCGCCCCGCGCCCGGCCAGGATGACCACCTTCTCGCCCGCATTCAGCACGTCCGCAGCGCGGCGCAGCAAATCCTCGGCGGGCAGGCCCGCGCTCCGGCCGAGCACGTCCGCGGCGTGCTGATCCACGTTGCGCGGCGAGCGGGGGCCGGCCTTCATCTCCTGGATGTCCACCGGGAACGCCAGGTGGGCCACCCCGCGGTAGGCGAGTGCGGTGCGGCAGGCCAGGTGGGTCACGTTCTCGACGTGCGCCGGCCCCATGATGCGCTCGTTGAACTTCGCCACGTCCATGAAGAGGCGGTCGAGGGCGACGTCCTGCTGCGTGCGGGTCCCGATCAGATCGTGGTACGTCAGGCCGGTGATGGCGAGCACCGGCTGGCCGTCCAGCGCCGCGTCGTAGAGGCCGTTCAGCAGGTGGATGCCGCCCGGGCCCGACGTGGCCAGACACACGCCGAGGCGCCCGGTGAACTTCGCGTACCCGCACGCCATGAAGGCGGCGGCCTCCTCGTGGCGCACCTGGACAAAGCGGATCCGGTCCTGCCGGGTACGCAGCGCCTCCATGATGCCGTTGATGCCGTCGCCGGGCAGCCCGAAGACCACCTCGACGCCCCAGTCCTGCAGCGTTTCGACAAGGATATCGGCCGCGGTCGACGCCATGGGCTGTCCTCCTCAGGTGAGCACCGGCCCCTCGAGGGTCCGGCGGAGCTGCTCCGCGGCCTGGGCGTACGCGGTGGAGCGCTCGTAGTGTCCGTCCATCTGCAGGGTGGCGGCGGCGCGCTCGAAGTACTGCAGCAGGTCCTGCGCCTGGTCGGTCGAGCAGTGCACCTGACGCCGCTCGACGGTCTCCATGTCGACCTCGGCGTTCTCGATGGCGGCCCGGCTGTCCGGGCGCAGGCTGACGCCCGCCAGGTGGTCGGGCCCGACCGCCACCTGGCAGGCGACCTCCTCGATCGGTACGACGTGATCGGCCGGTCCGGACCGGGTCACTTCTTGGCGGCGACCTGCGACTGGACTCGCTTGATCATCTGCAGGTGATCCTCGAGCGTGGGCAAGGTCTTGCCCGCCCAGGCCTTGAGATCGGGGTCCTTCGCCTGCTGGCTCTCGCGCTTGAAGGCGGCGACGTCCTTTTCGTGATCCTTCACCATCATCTTCACGTACTCGCGGTCGAACGCCGCGCCGGAGAGCTTCGAGAGGCGGTCCTTCTCGCGCTGCGCCATGCTCGACGGCTTGTCCGAGAGCTGCACGCGCTTCGACGACGCCAGGTCGGCCAGCTCGCGGCTCGCCTTGCCGTGGTCGTCGGCCATGCGCTTGCCGAACTGCTTGACCGCATCGCTCTGGGCCTTTTGCTGGGCCAGCTCGCCGAGCTCGACTTCCATCCTTCCGCCCTCGGCAGCTTCCGTGACGAACTTCTTGTCCGACGCGGTCAGGCTCGCGCCCGGCTTCGCTTGCTGGGCGAACGCGAAGCTCGGGGCCGCGAGCAGGAGCAGCCCGAGGAATCCAGCCGTCAGTGAATTGGTCATCGCCCATCCTCCTGCCCCGGCGAGCAGCATCGGCCATGCCACCGGCCAGGAGATGCTTCGCCGTCGAAACCGCCGCGCCGTCGCGGCCTGCCGCGGCCGCCGCGCGGCGAGACTACCCGGTAGCGTCGCCTTGCCGGTAGTTCCGGCTCGCGCAGACATGCGGCGAACGGCGGAGTTGCGCTCTCCTCGCGTGGCACCTGTCTTGCTGAAGAGGACGAACTTTACACGGCCGCCCTTGGCGGCGGAAGGAGAACGGCTATGGCCGCACGAAAGTCGACGTCTCGAAAGAAGTCCGCCCGGGAAGGCGGCAAGGACGCCATCACCCTGCTGAAGGAAGACCACGATCGCGTCCGCGAGCTGCTCGGAGAGCTGGAGGAGACGACCGAGCGCGCCGAGAGCAAGCGAATGAAGCTGCTCGGCACCATCGAGGAGGAGCTGACCGTCCACACCAAGATCGAAGAGGACATCTTCTATCCCGCGCTGTTCGACGCCGCGAAGAACAGCGACGACAAGGAGATGTACTACGAGGCGATCGAGGAGCACCACGTCGTCGACCTCGTGCTGCCGGAGGTCAAGAGCGCCGACGCCGGCACCCCGGAGTTTGCCGCCAAGGCCAAGGTGTTGAAGGACCTGGTGGAGCACCACGCCGAGGAGGAGGAGACGCAGATGTTCCCTCGGGTGAAGAAGCTGATGGATCGCGAGCGTCTCATGGAGCTGGGCGAAGAGCTCGCCCGCGCCAAGGAGTCGGCCAAGGCCGGCGTCATGGAGAAGCTGAGCGGGATGGTCCGCTCGTAGCGACGAGCCGGCACGCCGGAGCCATCGGTGCCGGTGTGCCGGCCCGTCCGTCCGACCCCCGGTCGACCCCCTCGTTGATTTCCTGCTAGAATCCCCGCGGCTGACCATCTCGAGACCTCGGAGGCGCCTTCATGGCGATCACCGTGTTCACCAACGCGTTCCTGATCGACTGCACCGGCGCGGACCCGGTGGACGGCGCGGCGGTCGTGGTGGAGGGCGAGCGCATCAAGGACGTGATCGGCTCCGGCAAGGTCGGCCCCCTGCCGGGAAAGATCGACACGATCGACCTGCGGGGTCGCACGCTGATGCCGGGCCTGACCGACGCCCACGTCCACATGTGCGCGGTCGAGGGCAACATCCCCGAGCAGCATCGCCACAACCCGCCCAGCCTCATCGCGGCCAAGGCGCTCCGGCGCATGGAGCAGGCCCTGATGCAGGGCTTCACCACGGTGCGCGACGCGGGCGGGGCCGACTACGGCTTCCGCGAGGCGGCGGAGTCCGGGCTCTACCCGGGACCGCGCATGCTGGTCTCCGGCCGCCCGCTCTCGCAGACCGGCGGCCACGCCGACAAGCGCCGCCGCTCCGAGTGGATCGAGCCGGTGGACTGCTGCATCGGCATGGCCGGCATCATCGCCGACGGGCCCGACGAGGTGCGCAAGGCCACCCGCGAGAACCTGCGCCACGACGTCGACCAGATCAAGATCATGGCCTCGGGCGGCGCCATGTCCCCGGGCGACGAGCTGGACACCACCCAGTACACGGTGGAGGAGATGCGGGCCGCCGTCGAGGAGGCGCGCGCGGTCGGCAAGTACGTGCTGGCCCACGCCTACTCCGGCTCGGCCATCCGCAATGCGATCCAGGCCGGGGTGCGCTGCATCGAGCACGGCAACCTGCTCGACGAGGCGGGCGCCCAGGCGATCAAGGCGGCGGGCGCCTATCTCGTCCCCACCATGGTCACCTACGAGGCGATCGCCCGCGAAGGGAAGAACTACGGCATCGGCGAGCACCAGATCCAGAAGATCAACCTGGCGCTCGAGAAGAGCCTGGAGGGCCTCACCCACGCCTACCGCGCCGGCTGCAAGATCGGCTCCGGCTCGGATCTGCTGGGCGACATGCAGGCGCAGCGCGCGACGGAGTTCGAGCTGAAGGGCCAGGTCATGAAGCCGATGGAGGTGCTGCTCTCGGCCACCCGCGTCAACGCGGAGATTTTCAGAATGGCCGATCGCATCGGCACGGTCGAGCCCGGCAAGTACGCCGACCTGCTGGTGGTCGACGGCAACCCCCTGACGAACCTGCGCCTCTTCCAGAACTCGGCCCACCTGCCCGCGATCGTGAAAGGCGGCGTGTTCGTCAAGCGCGCGCTGTAGCCACGGGAGGGAGGGAGCCATGCCGAGCCCCGCCGATTTCGAGAAGCTGGGCGCCTTCTACCTGGGCCGGCCCTACGACCCGCAGGCGAAGAAGGCGCAGGACGGCCTCCTCCTCTACGACTCGAAGGATCTCGTGACCCACGCGGTGTGTGTGGGCATGACCGGCAGCGGCAAGACCGGCCTCTGCCTGGCCCTCATCGAGGAAGCGGCCATCGACTCCATCCCGGCCATCCTGATCGACCCCAAGGGAGACCTGACGAACCTGCTGCTGGCCTTCCCGGCGCTCCGGCCGGAAGACTTTCGCCCGTGGATCAACGAGGACGACGCCCGGCGCAAGAACGTCTCGCCCGACGACTACGCCCGCCAGCAGGCCGAGGCGTGGCAGAAGGGCCTGGCGTCCTGGGGCGAGGACGGCGCGCGCATCCAGCGGCTGCGCGACGCGGCCGACTTCGCCATCTACACGCCGGGGAGCAACGCGGGCATCCCGCTGTCGATCCTCAAGTCGTTCGAGGCGCCGCCGGCGGCCATCCGCGAGGACGCGGAGCTGCTGCGTGAGCGGATCGGCACCACCGCCACGAGCCTGCTGGGCCTGCTCGGCATCGACGCCGACCCGATCAAGAGCCGCGAGCACATCCTGATCGCGACCATCCTGGACGCGGCGTGGCGGCAAGGGCAGGCGCTCGATCTGCCCGCCCTCATCCAGCAGATCCAGACCCCACCGGTGAAGCGGGTGGGCGTGCTCGATCTCGAGGCCTTCTTTCCCTCCAAGGATCGCTTCGCCCTGGCCATGTCCCTCAACAACCTGCTCGCCGCGCCGGGCTTCGGGGCCTGGATGGAAGGCGAGTCCCTCGAGATCGACACGCTGCTGCGCACGCCCGAGGGCAAGCCGCGCGTGGCCATCCTCTCGATCGCCCATCTGAGCGACGCAGAGCGGATGTTCTTCGTCTCGCTCCTGCTCAACCAGGTGGTCGGCTGGATGCGCACGCAGTCCGGCACCACCAGCCTGCGCGCGCTGCTCTACATGGACGAGATCTTCGGCTTCTTCCCGCCGGTGGCCAACCCGCCGTCGAAGACGCCGCTGCTGACCCTGCTCAAGCAGGCGCGCGCCTTCGGCGTGGGCGTCGTGCTGGCCACGCAGAACCCGGTCGACCTGGACTACAAGGGGCTGTCCAACACCGGCACCTGGTTCATCGGGCGGCTGCAGACCGAGCGCGACAAGGCGCGCGTGCTGGACGGCCTCGAGGGCGCCGCGGGCAGCGCGGGCCAGGGCTTCGATCGCCAGGGCCTCGAGCGGATCCTCTCCGGGCTGTCGAGCCGCATCTTCCTGATGAACAACGTGCACGAGGACCATCCGGTGGTCTTCGAGAGCCGCTGGGTGATGTCGTACCTGCGCGGGCCGCTCACGCGCACGCAGATCAAGTCGCTGATGGATGCGCGGCGGGATGCCCCGACCGCCGCGGCGCCGTCCGCGAGCGCGGGGAAGCGAGCCGCCGCGGAGCCGGCCCGCCCGGCCGCGGCGCCGGCCTCCCCCGCCCGCGCGGCGAAGGGCAAGGCCGCGCGCGCGGCCGCGCCGGCGCCTGCCGCCGGCTCCGGCGGCGGCCAGCGCCCGCTGCTGCCCCCCGATGTGCCACAGCACTTCGTGCCGGCTCACGGCACGGCGCCGGACGGGTCAACGTTGCTGTACCAACCGATGCTCTTCGGCTTCGCCCAGGTCCGCGTGGCCGACACCAGGAGCAAGATCGACGTCAGCCGCGACATCACCGTGCTGGCCCCGATCACCGGCGAGGCGGTGCCGGTCGACTGGAGCGGGGCCGCCACGGTCGGCTTCACCTCGTCGGACCTGACGGACGCGCCCGAAGACTCCGCCGGCTTCGCCGATCTGCCCGCGGAGGCGGGCAAGAAGAAGAGCTACGACGCGTGGAGCAAGGAGTTCGCGGCCTGGCTGCTGCGCTCGCAGAAGGTGGAGCTGCTGCGGAGCCCGTCGCTGAAGGCGGTCTCGAAGCCCGACGAATCCGAGCGCGACTTCCGGGTGCGCTTGCAGGAGTCGTCCCGCCAGGACCGGGACAAGGCCATCGACGCCCTCCGCCAGAAGTACGCGCCCAAGCAAGCCACGCTGCAGGAGCGCCGTCGCCGCGCCGAGCAGACCGTTGCGCGCGAGAGCGAGCAGGCCACCCAGCAGGGCATCCAGACCGCGATCTCGGTGGGCGCCACCATCCTCGGCGCTTTCCTCGGCCGCAAGACGATCGGCGTCGGCACGATCGGGCGGGCCACCACCGCCGCCCGGGGCGCCGGCCGCGTGCTGAAGGAGACGCAAGACGTGGGGCGCGCCAAGGAATCGGTCGAAGCGGTGGATCAGGCGATCGCCGACCTCGACGCGCAGTTCAAGGCCGAGACCGACGCCCTGACCGCGGCCACCGATCCCCTCAGCGAGCGGCTCGAGACCATCTCGCTCAAGCCCACGCGCCAGAACATCTCGGTCCGCCTGGTCGCCCTGGCGTGGGCCCCGTGCTGGCGCGACTCGGCCGGCACGATCACGCCGGCCTGGGAGTAAGCCGCTCCCGCTCTACTTCTTCGGCTCCTTGCCTTGCTGGCCCAACGGCCGGCAATCCTGCCCGAGGGTCTGACGTGAGTACGACCCGAGCAGGCTGCAACGTGCATGCCCTGCAGGGCGCCCGCGAATTTGAAACGGTACGGCGGGCGATCGATCGCACATCTGACGCGCAGCCCCAGGACGGCCGTGTAGCGTTTACCTCCGGGCCGTGGTGTATCGTGGGTCATACACCATGCGCACGCGCGCGGTCGTCGTGTTGCTGGCGGTGGCGCTGGCTGTGCTCCTTGCGGCCGCTCCCTCACCCTACCCTCTCCCCTCACCCTACCCTCTCCCCAGCGGGGAGAGGGATGTGGTCCATGGTGAGGAGCGGGAGTGGGTCGGCCGGGTGGTGCGGACGGTGGACGGCGACACCATCCACGTGCGGCTGGCGAGCGGGGTCGAGAAGGTGCGGTACATCGGCATCGACACGCCGGAGGTGCACCATCCGACCCGGGGCGCGGAGCCGGGCGGGCGCGCGGCCAGCGCGGTCAACCGCCGGCTCGTCGGCGACCGCGCGGTGCGCCTCGAGCCCGACGTGCAGACGCGCGATCACTATGGCCGGCTGCTGGCCTACGTGTGGGTGAAGGGCTCCGACGGCGTGGAGGTGATGGTCAACGCCGAGCTGGTGCGGCTCGGCTACGCGGCGGTGCTCACGGTGCCGCCGAACGTGCGTCACGCCGAGCTGTTCCGCAAGCTGGCGGCCGAGGCGCGCGAGCAGCACCGCGGCCTCTGGGCGCGCTGAGCAGTATACTGGGCGCTCCATGAAGATCGGTCCCGTCGAGCTCTCCGCGCTGGCCCGCCTGGCCCCGATGGCCGGCATCACCAACGCGCCGTTCCGCCTCATCGCACGCGAGTGCGGCAGCGCCCTCACCACGTCCGAGGAGATGGACGCGGCCTCGCTCCTCACCGGTCACCCGTACGCGGACGACATCGCCGCCTACTACCCCGAGGAGCGGCCGCTGGCCATGCAGCTGCTCGGCAAGGATCCCGACCTGCTCGCGCGGGCGGCGGAGCGCTGCCAGCTGCTCGGCGCCGACATCGTCGACCTGAACATGGGCTGCCCGATGCCGAAGATCACCGGCAAGGGCAAGGGAGCGGCGCTCATGCGCAACGTCGCCGCGACGGCGCTGATCCTGCGCGCGCTGCGCAAGGCGGTGAGCGTGCCGCTGACCGTGAAGATCCGCGGCGGCTGGGACGACGAGCACATCAACGCAGTGGAAGTGGCCCAGATGGCGGAGGCCGAGGGCGTGGACGCCCTCACGGTACATCCGCGCTCGCGCTCGCAGCGCTTCACCGGCAAGGCGCCCTGGACGATCATCGGCGAGGTGGTACGCGCCGTCTCGATCCCGGTCACCGGCAACGGCGACGTGCGTTCGATGGCGGAGGCGCGCTGCATGGCCGCCGAGACCGGCTGCGGCTCGGTGATGATCGGCCGCGGCGCGCTCGGCCGTCCGTGGATCTTCGACGAGTCCTTCGACGCGCTGTCGCCCGAGGGGCAGCAAGCCTACAAGGCCCGCGTCATCGCCCGCCACGTGGCCTTGATCCGCCAGCAGTTCAACGACAAGTACGCCCTGGTGCAGATGAAGAAGCACCTGGCCTGGTACACGGAAGGGCTCGGCCACGCCACCGAGTGCCGCGCCCGCATCTTCCAGACGCGCTCGCCCGAGGACGTGTGGCAGGTCTTTCAGTCCTACTGGGACCGCCCTCGCCCCGAGACCTCCCAGACCGCCTCGACCTTGTCGCCCCGCATCGCGTAGATACGGTCGTAGAGGTTGATGGTGGGATCGCAGTGCGGCGGGAAGAACTCGATCAGCTGGCCGAGCTTGGGTAGCCGCCCGGGCTCGGTGGTCATGAGCCGGCCGTGCTCGTCGCCCGCCCAGGAGTACTCCACCCCGGGCCACTCCACGGCCTCGGGCACGAAGGGGCGGTCGGTGGAGAAGGCCTTGAAGCCGCCGTCCACCATCGCCATCTCCGCGGTCGGCACGCTCACCACCGTGGTCAGCACGGTCAGCGCCATCTCGAAGTCGTCGTAGGCCGCCCCGCGCGGGCTGCCGATGCGCCGGTAGTCGAGATCCATCACGCAGTACGACCCCGACTGCAGCTCGGTGAGGCCCGGGAGCTCGACGTCGATGTTGAACGTGCCGCTCGAGCCGCCGGTCACGATGTCCACCGGCATGCCGTGCTTCTCGAACAGCTCGCGGGTCTTCATGAGCCGGCCCATCCAGCGCCGCGAGGTGCGGCGCCGCTCCTCGAAGCCGACCACGTGCGCGCAGTGGCCGGCGTAGCCCTGTAGCCCCCGCAGGTGCAGCGCCGGGTGCGCCATCACCTGGCGGCCCAGGTCGCGCGCGGGCTCGCCCGGCTGGATGCCGGTGCGCCGGCCGCCCACGTCGACGTCGACCAGCACGTTGAGCACGAGGCCGGCCCGGGCCACCGCGTCGCCCAGCTCCCGCACGTTGTCGGGGTGGTCCACCACCGCGAGCGTCTCCGGCTGCCGGCGCAGCACCGAGAGCAGCCGGCCGATCTTCTCTGGCCCCACGACCTCGGTGGTGATCAGGAGATTGCGCACGCCGGCCGCGGCCATCACCTCGGCCTCGCCCACCTTCGCCACGCACACGCCGACCGCGCCGGCGGCCACCTGGCGGCGCGCGATCTCCGGGCACTTGTGCGTCTTCCCGTGCGGGCGGATCTTCTTGCCGGCCGCCTTCACGTGGGCGGCCATCTTGGCGAGGTTACGCTCGAAGCGATCCAGGTCGAGCAGCAGCGCGGGGGTCGGGATCTCGGCGCGGGTCATGGCGGGGGGAGCATAACACGCGGCGCGAAGCGCCCGCCGAGGGGGGCTTCGGGCCGCGACCTGCCGGAGCGCCGGTGACGGTGCGGGCGGCTACGTGCGCGGCGCCCACTGCGTCTGGAACGACTGGACGCGCTGGCGCGCCGACCCGTCGCCCGAGCGCTCCGCGAGCTCGGTGGCCACGTTCAGCGCCTGCTTGACCACCGCCTGGTCGCCGAGGCGACCGAACGCGTCGCCCGCCGCGAGCACGCCGTCGAGCGAGCGCTGCCGCCGCGCGCGCAGCAGCGCGGTGAGGTACGCACGCCGCGCGTGCGCCTGCGACACCTGCACGCCCACCAGCCCGCTCGCCCGCATCGCCGCGTCACCCACCGCGATCATGCCGGGCCAGTCGCGGCTGACGTGAGCGGCCACGTAGGCCTCGCGCCAGGCGGCCTGCACGGCCGGCGCATCGCCACGCTTGAGGGCTTGATCCATCTCGGCGATCCGCGCGCCCCAGTCCAGGCGCTCCGGCTCGGCGGAGGCGGTCGGGGCGATCGGCACCATGAACGCGGCCAGCAGCAGGAGCAGGACCAGCGGTGAGACATTCAGCTGTCGTTGCATATGCGGCTCCTTGCGATGGCGATGCATTCCGATCGTGACGCATAGCACCAGACATGCCACGAGCCAACTAGCTGAAAAGACGTCACCGCATCGACCGCGGCGTCGCCTCGCAAACGGGTAGGACGCCCGAACACGGCAGAATGCCTGCCGCGGCGCGGCCGCTGTGTAATGATCGGGCCCTTGAAGACGCTCACCGCGCTGGTGCCGTGCGCACTGCTGTGGCTCGCCGCCTCCCTCGCGTGCGCACAGCCGATCGATCCGGACCGCCCCGATCTCACCACCAGCGCGAAGGTCGTGGGCTCCGGCCGGCTGGAGCTCGAGACCGGCTTCGACTACGATCAGGCGCGGGTCGGCGGCAGCCCGGTGGAGAGGCGGCTGACGCTGCTGGCCACGCTGCGCGCCGGCGTCACCGACACGCTCGAGCTGTCGCTCGAGACAGAGCCCTACGGATGGCGCTGGTCCGGCCGCGACGACGACCACGGCAGCGGCGACTACACCCTCGGCTCCAAGTACCGCCTCTTCACACCCCCGCCCGCGAGCGGGGCGCCGTTGCTGGCGCTGCGGTCCTACGCCAAGCTGCCGACCGCGAGCGAGCCGATCGGCAGCGGACGGCCGGACTTCGGCGAGATCCTCCTGATGACGCTGGGCCTGCCGTGGGGCCTGAGCCTCGACGCCAATGCCGGCGTCGCGGCCATCGGCGTGACGCGGCCGAACGGGTTCATTCCGCAGGGCATCCTCTCGGGCTCGCTCTCGTGGGCCGTGACCGATCGCCTGTCCACCATCACCGAGCTGTTCTTCACGACCAGATCGGAGCACGACGGGCGCGACAGCCTGCTCACGACGGTCGCGCTGATGTACCAGGTGACGCAGAACCTGGCGCTCGACATCGGCGCGCGCACCGCGCTCGTCGGAACGGGACCGGACTGGGCGGTGCTCGGCGGGCTCAGCGTGCGCTTCGGTCGCTGAGCGACGCGGCTACGAGGGCTCGACGTTCACGCGGTCGGGCAGCTCGTTGACGTCGTCGGGCCGGCGCGGGAAGTGGCGCCCGAGGACCGAGCCCAGCTCACCGACGGCGAGCGCCAGCCCGTCGCGGGGCCGGGCCTCCCGAAAATGGCCGAGCACCGCCGCCACCAGGCGCTGCCAGTAGTCCGGGCCCACCCGCTCGTGGATGCCGCGGTCGCCGATGACCGCGAGCTTGTGGTCCTCGATGCTCACGTAGACCAGCACGCCGTGACGCAGAGCAGTGCGGTGCATGCCGAGGCGCTCGAAGATCTCGATCGCGCGGGGCATGGCTTCCCCGGGGCACGTCGCGTCCAGGTGCACGCGGATCTCCGCTGACGTCCCCGCCTCCGCGGAGGCGATCGCGGTGGCCACCGCGTCGAGGTCGGCCTCGCTCAGGAACGCCCGCACCCAGTCGGGATGGCGGGCCATCACCAGCTCCCGCTCGAGCCGCCGCCGCCGAAGCTGCCGCCGCCCCCGCTGAAGCCACCGCCGCCTCCACCACCGCCGAAGCCGCCACCCCCGAAGCCGCCGCCAATGAACGGACCGCCCCAGCCGGCGGGGCCGCCGGTCCATCCGCGGCGCCGCATGACTTGCCTCTGCGTGCGGTTCTGCACGATGGCGAAGATCAGGAAGAGCACGAAGCCCAGCGCGAGCAGCTCGCCCACGCCGATCTGGAGGCCGTTGCCCCGGCCGCGGTCGCCTTTCGCCGAAGGCGGCCGCACGTAGGTGCCCGCGATGGCGCGCTGGATCGCGTCGAGCCCGGCGGCGATGCCGTCGGCGATGCGGCCCTCGCGAAAGCGGGGCGCGACGACGTCTCTCAGGATGGACGAGGAGATGGCGTCCGTGAGGCTGCCCTCGAGCCCGTAGCCCACCTCGATCCGCATCTTCCGGTCGTCGAGGAAGACGAGGAAGATCACCCCGTTGTCGAGGCCCTTCTGGCCGATGCGCCAGGCCTGGGCCAGGCGGATCGAGTAGTCCTCCAGGCTCTCGCCCTCGAGTGAGCGGAAGATGGCGACCACGATCTGGTTCCGGCTGCCCGCCTCGTGGGCGACGAGCGATTGCTCGAGGCGATCGCGATCCGACGGCGACAGCGCCCCCGCGTAGTCGTTGACCCGCCGATCGGGCGGCGGCGGGATGCGCAGAGCGGCCGCGCCGGGGATCGCCAATAAGGCAAGCAACGAGAGGACGGGCGCGATGCGACGAAGCACGGCGCCTCCGGCCGGTCTCCCGCTAGAACTTCACCTTCGGGGCTTCCTGGCTGCCCGGGGCCGCCTCGAAGTAGGCCTTCTCCTTGAAGCCGCGGAGCGAGGCCACCAGGCTGCCGGGGAAGAGCCGCAGCCGCGTGTTGTAGTCGCGCACCGCCTCGCTGTAGCGCATGCGCTCCACCGCGATGCGGTTCTCGGTGCCCTCGAGCTGACTCTGCAGGGTGAGGAAGTTCTGGTTGGACTTGAGATCGGGGTACTTCTCGACGGTGACCAGCAGCCGGCTCAAGGCGCCGCCCAGCTCCGATTGGGCCTGCTGGAACTTCTGGAAGGCGGCCGGGTCGTTGATCAGCTCGGGGGTGACCTTGATGCCGGCCACACTGGCGCGCGCCTTGGTCACCTCCTCGAGCACGGTGCGCTCCTGCGCCGCGTAACCCTTGACCGTCTCCACCAGGTTCGGGATCAAATCGGCGCGGCGCTGGTAGACGTTCTGCACCTGCGCCCACTTCTCGTTGACCAGCTGCTCCTGCCCCACGAGCTGGTTGTTGATGCCGATCGCCCAGCCGATGGCCCCGATGACGATCAGGACGAGGACCCCGAGCACGATCAGTCCAGTTTTCATGTCGGCCAGTATACCCCCCTCACAAATCGTTGCCCGAGTAGGACTGGTTGAACGACTTGTTGCAGAGCGGGAAGTCGGGGACGATGTTCTTCAGCAGCGCGTAGGAGAGCGGGCGCCAGTTCAGGAACGACGGATCCATGATCTTCACCCGGTCGAGGCGGCCGGCCGCGTCCGCTCTCACCCAGTGCACGATGGCACCCCGCCAGCCCTCCACGAGCCCGACCGCCGGCTCGGACGCGGAGAGGCGGCCGAGTGGCGCGGCCAGGGGCCCGGCCGGCAGCCGCCTCACCGCCTCGCGGATCAGACGGACCGATTCCCGTGCCTCCTCGACCCGCACCAGCGTGCGCGCCTTGACATCACCCGAATCGAACACGGGCACGCGGACCTCGAGGTCTCCGTAGGCCGCGAAGGGATGGTCGCGCCGGACGTCGGCATCGATGCCGGAGGCGCGCGCGACGTAGCCGAGCACACCGTGATCCCGCGCGATCCGGGTGGTGAGCTGGCCGGTGCCCTCGAGGCGGTCCATCACGAGCGTGTTTTCCAGGGCGAGCCCGACGATCTCGTCGAAATCGCGGAGCGCGGCCTCCAGCTCCCCGGGCAGATCCAGGTCGGCGGGCAGCTCGTGGCCCACTCCGCCGGGCACGATCCCACCGCGCAGCAGCCGGTTGCCGGTCAGGCGCTTGTTGAGACGCAGCAGGCGCTCGCGGATCCGGAAGCAGTGCGAGTGGCCCACCGCGTAGCCGGTGTCGTTGGCGATCATACCGAAGTCGCCCACGTGGTTGTAGAGCCGCTCCATCTCCAGCAGGATGACCCGCAGCCAGCGCGCGCGGTCCGGCACCACGGTGGCGGCGGCGGCCTCGAGCGCCTGGCAGAAGGCGAGCGAGTGACCGATGGTCGTGTCCCCGGACACCCGCTCGGCCAGCTCGACCCCCGCGGCCGGTTCGCGGCCCTCGAAGAGCTTCTCGGTGCCCTTGTGCGTGAAGTACAGGCGCGACTTCATGTCGATGATGGTCTCGCCGACCACGCTGAAGCGGAAATGACCCGGCTCGATCACCCCCGCGTGCACGGGCCCCACCGGGATCTCGTACACGCCCTCCCCGCCCACCTCGGTGAACGGGAAGGCGCGCCCGTCGTCGGTGAACTCGCGCGTCGTCGCGTCCTTCCGCAGCGGGAAGTAGTTCGCCGGCCAGAACGCGTGACGCACCAGCGGGCGGGGATCGGGATGACCCTCGGCCACGATGCCGAAGAGGTCGAAGATCTCGCGCTCGAAGCGCGAGGCCGGGTAGTGGAAGGTGGCCAGGGAGACGATCGCCGGAGCGCCGGCTGGCACTGCCGCGGTCGCGTGCACGAGCCAGTTCTCCCGCTCCGGGGCGAACAGATAGGAGACTTCGAAGACTCCGCGGTCGGCCCGCCGATCGCTGGCCGCCATGAAGATCAGCTCCGCCGCGAAGCCCATGCGGAGGAGCGCGGCCAGGGCCGGGACCGCCGACGGACGGATCGCACAGTGGAGCTCGTTGCCGCGCGCCAGCCGGAGATCGGTCACCCGGTCGGCGTGCTTCTCGGCGAGGACTCTCATGAGCTGGGACAGGCGGTTCATTGGCCGACGATCTCCACGATCTGGTGCAGCACGGCCTCCAGGGGCGCGGGGAGCGTGATGCCAAGGAGGAGGAGGGCCGTCACGACGATCCCGAGCGGGACGAGCGCCCAGCGACTCGCCTCGCCCACCGCCACGCCCGCGGGTGGCGCGCCGTAGAGCATCCGGTTGAGGTGGCCGATCATCGAGACGAACGCGACGGTCAGCAGGGCGAGGACGAGGCCCATCAGCCACGGCCGCCCCGCCGCGAAGCCGGCCCGGAACAGCGCGAACTCCGAGATGAAGAGTCCGAAGGGCGGCAGGCCGATCGTGGCGAGCAGCCCCACCGCGAACAGGCCGCCCGTCCACGGCATGACCTTGAGCAGACCGGAGACTCGCCCGATCTCGGCGGAGCCGTACCGGTGGAGCACCCGGCCGGCCAGGAAGAACATCGTCGACTTGGCCAGCGTGTGATTGAGCAGGTGCAGCATCGACGCGAAGGTTCCGAGGGGACCCAGGGCCAGCCCCACGCAGATCAGCCCGGTGTGCTCGATGCTCGAGTAGGCGAGCATGCGCTTGTAGTTGCGCTGGATCACCAGGCTGAACGAGGCGATCACGATCGACAGCACGCCGAGGGCGATGTAGAGGCCGTCCGTGAAGCCGCTCCCCACCGCGGCATTCACCACCGCCTCCCACCGGATCAACGCGTAGAGGGCGACCGCGAGCAGCACGCCCGACATCATCGCGGACAGGGGTGCGGGGGCCTCGGAATGGGCGTCGGGGAGCCAGGTGTGCATGGGCGCGAGGCCGGCCTTGGTGCCGTAGCCGATCAGGATGAAGACGAACGCGAGCTGGATGACCTCGGGATGGAGGTGCGAGGCCGAGGCCATCAGCACCGTCCAGTTGAGAGCCGCGTCGTGGCGGCCGGCCATGTTGACGAAGTCGAAATACCCGAGGACGGTACCGCCGAACGCGAGCGCGATGCCGATGGAGCCAATGAGAATGTACTTCCAGGAGGCCTCGACGGAGGCCTTCGTGACGTGGAGCGGGATGAGCAGGGCCGAGGTGATCGTGGTCGCTTCGACGGCGATCCACATGAAGCCCACGTTGTTGGAGGTGACCGCGAACAGCATGGTGAACGTGAAGAGGTTGCCGAAGATCCGGAACCGCCGGGCCTCGGCTGCGTCGTAGCCGTCGTCGAGGCCGATGCCCGGTCCGAGCCACGCGGCCAGGGCTCCCACCAGGCTCACGCACGTGGCGAGCAGGGTCGACAGCGCGTCGGCCCGCAGGAACTCCCCGGGGCCCGAGGTCGGCACCCGGCCGGCCAGCAGATGGCTCCAGAGGACCAGGGCCGTGCCGAGCGAGCAGAGCGAGAGCAGCGCGTTCACCCAGGCCACGAAGCGCCGGTAGGGTCGTACCACCATCGCCAGCAGCGAGCTGGCCAGCGGCGGGCCGAGCAGCAAGGCGAAGAGGCTCACGATTTCCTCATCCAGTAGCGGGTCAGGTTCGTCCGCAGTACTGGGTCACGTTGCGAGCCAGACGAGGCACGAGGGAGCCCGCGACGCGAGGCGTACTCTCGGTACGTTGAGCGTCGCGGGCGACCGAGTAACGAAGTATGACGAAGCAAATTGGCCCAGTACCCTCTAGTGCCGGAGGCGGTTGAGCTGCTCCACGTCGATGCTTTCGAAGGTCTCGTGGATCTGGTAGATGAAGATCTGCATGACGAGGAAGCCCATGAGCACGTCCAGGAAGACGCCGAGCTCGACGATCAACGGGATCCCGTAGGTCCCCAGCACCGCGAGCAGGGCGAGGCCGTTCTCCAGCATCAAGAAGCCGACGACCTGGGTCAGCGCCTTCTTCCGGCTGATCACCACGAACAGGCTCACCAGGATCAGCCCCATCGCCAAGGGCATGCCCGCGCGCGTCGGCAGCTGGCTCAGCGCCACCAGCGGCCGGGTGATCGCGTAGCCGAAGAGCACCAGGAGACCGGACACCACCAGCGACGTCGCGGTGTTCACGTAGGGCTCCAGCTCGCGCTCCGCCGCGAACCGGTGCGCCATCTGCCTCAGGAGCCGGGGAATCACGAGCCCCTTGAGCAGGAGCAGGCAGACCGCGACCCAGTACAGCTCGTGGTCGTTCCCGAAGTAGGCCACCACCACCGTCACCGCGGACAGGACGACGGACTGCCAGGTGAACGCGCTGATGTATGCGGTGACGCCCCGCCGCCAGAGCAGGATGAGCCCGAAGATCAGCACCAGGCTCGAGCCGAGGACAGAGAGCTGGGAGAAGACGGAATCCATGGCCTACCTCAGGAGGAAGGAAGAGGTGACCGCGAGCAGCGCGAGCACGAAGGAGACGCTGAGCAGCTCGGGCACCCTGAAGAGGCGGAGCTTCGCGATGCGCGTCTCCAGCACCGCGACCACGGAGGCCAGGATCACCAGCTTGCCGAGCAGGCTGAGCACCGCGACGCCGAGGGTGACCGGGGTCAGGGCCGCCGAGACGCCCCAGGGCACGAAGAGGTTGCCGAGGAGCGAGAAGAAGATCAGCAGCTTGAGGGCCGCCGCCCACTCGATGAGGGCGAGGTAGCGGCCGGAGTACTCGAGAATCATCGCCTCGTGGATCATGGTCAGCTCCAGGTGCGTCGCCGGGTTGTCGATGGGCAGGCGCCCGGTCTCGGCCAGAGTGACGATGAAGAGGGCGAGGAACGCGAGGAGGTGACCGGGGCTCACCGCGGCGGCGGGGTCGGCCATGGTGCGCGCGACGATCTGGCCGAGGTTGGTCGAGCCCGCGCTCAGGGCCAGGGCGAAGATGGCGAGAGCCACGGTGGGCTCGGCGAGGGCCGCCACCGTCATCTCGCGGCTCGCCCCCATGCCGCCGAACGGCGAGCCCGGATCGAGCCCGGCCAGCGAGAGGAAGAAGGTCCCGAGGAGCAGGAGGTAGACGACGACCAGCAGGTCGCCGACGCCGTCGAACGGCAGGGGCACCGCGAGGATCGGCACCAGGAAGGTGACCGCCACCGTGCTGGTGAAGATGACGAACGGGGCCACCCGGAAGAGCCAGGACGCGTTGCTCGAGACGACGACCTCCTTCTGGAACAGCTTGGCCAGCTCCGCGTACGGCTGCCACACCGGAGCCCCCCGCCGGTTCTGGAGGCGTGCCTTCGTCCAGCGGACGAGGCCGACCAGGCCCGGCGCGAGCAGGAGCGCCAGCGCCGCCTGCGCGATCTCGAGGACGTAGCCGATCATCTCCACGACCGTGCGGCGGTGAGCAGCAGCAGGAACGCCAGCGTCAAGTAGAAGAGGTAGAGGTGGAGCGACCCACCCTGGAGGCGGCGCACCCAGATCGCGGCGCGGCGCAGCCCGTGCAGCGGCCAGTCGTAGCAGAGGCGCTCGATCCAGGGACGGATCTCGCTCCGGTACTCGATCGACTGCACGAAGTACTTCGAGGCCGGGTGGAAGTCGATCGACAGATCCCGGGTGGGCCGGTACAGCTCGGCGAAGACCCGCCGCAGCGGCTCCGCGAACGCGGTCGCGGTGTATTCCATCCGGGGCGTCTGACCGATGCGGCCGCAGCCCCAGGTATCGCCCACCCGCAGCCGTCGATCGGCGCCCAGCATCCGGAGCGCGAGGGGAATAAGGACGAGCAGCAGCACGAGACCCAAGGCCAGGAGCGACGGCGACATCTGACCGGAGATACCCGGCACCGGGAGCGGCAGAGCCAGCGTGAACGTCATCGCGGCCGGGCTCACGCCGTGAAGGCCGGCGAGGCTCCCGCCGAGGAGCGGGACCACCGCGAAGGGCACGAGCCCGAGCGCGACGCACGCCACCGCCAGCGTCGCCATGCCGGTCTGCATGGACCAGGCAGCCTCGTGGGCCTGCTCGGCGCGGGCCGAGCGCGGGATGGCGAGGAACGTGATCCCGAAGGCCTTGACGAAGCACGCGGCGGCGAGCCCGCTGGTGAGCGCGAGCATGGCCACGGCGACCGGCATCACCACTGCCACCTCGGGCCGAGGGATCGCCGAGCCACCGAGCAGCGTCTGGAACACCAGCCACTCGGAGGCGAACCCGTTGAGCGGGGGCAGGGCGGAGATCGCGCAGGCGCCCAGCAGGAAGAAGAACGCGGTGCGGGGCATCCGCCTGATCAGCCCGCCCATCTCCTCCATGTTGCGGGTGCCAACCGCGTGCAGGACGGAACCCGCGCCGAGGAAGAGCAGCCCCTTGAAGCAGGCGTGGTTGATCGTGTGGTACATCCCGGCCACGATCCCGAGCGCGGCCAGCGTCGGCAGCCCGAAGCTCTGGAACATCAGCCCGGCCCCGATCCCGATGAAGATGATCCCGATGTTCTCCACCGAATGATAGGCGAGCAGCCGCTTGAGGTCGTGCTCCATCAGCGCGTAGAGCACGCCGAGGAGCGCCGAGATCGTGCCCGCCACCAGGACGACGCCACCCCACCACGGCGGCCCACCCACCAGCAGGTCGACGGCGACGCGCAGGAACCCGTAGACACCCATCTTGATCACGACGCCAGACATCAAGGCGGAGACGTGGCTCGGCGCGACCGGGTGCGCCATCGGCAGCCAGACGTGCAGTGGGGCGATGCCGGCCTTGGTCCCGAAGCCGAACAGGGCCAGGGCGAAGGCCGCATCGCGGGCGCCCGGGCTGAGCGACGCCGACCGCATGCCCGCGAAGGAGGTGGTCAGGTCACCCGCCGAGAGCAGGAGAAACATCGCGAGGAGGGCGGCGAAGCCGGCGTGCGTGACCGCGATGTACCAGTGGGCCGCGCGCAGCGTGCCTGGTCGGTCGTGCTCGGTGAGCACCATCGAGTAGGCCGAGAGCGCCATGACCTCCCAGGCCATGAGGAAGGTCAGCGCGTTGTCGGCCATGACCTGAACGCTCAGCGACAGCAGCAGGACGTTCAGCATGGCGCCGAGCAGTCGCAGCGAGTAGCGCCCCTCGTAGGCGGCCGAATAGCCGGCGCCGTACACGGAGACCGCGGCGCCCACCACGCCGATGACGATTAGGAAGAACGCGCTGAGCCCATCGACGCGTAGGGCGAGCCCGGTCAGGGGCAAGAACGGCGCGGTCAGGGTGGGCACGGCTCCGGTGCCGAGGCAGACCGCGCCGAGGCCGAGGCCGGCCAGGGCCCCCGCGAGCCCGCAGCCGGCCACGAGCCCGCGCCCGAGCGCGCCGCGGGTGCCGAGCGCGGCGACCACCCCGACCGGATAGGCGCCGAGCACCACCGCGAGCAGGAAGCCGGCGAGGCGCATGTCACATCTGCCGCACGAGGAGCAGGGCCAGGAGCCCGACGAGCGCGATCACGAGATAGGTCAAGTAGGCGTGGGCCGAGCCGGACTGGATCGCCCGGGCCCAGAGGCCCCAGCGCCGGACGCGGGCGACGAGCGGCGCGTAGAGGTAGCGCTCGAACCAGGGAACGATCTCGCTCCGGTACTCGAGCGACTGCACGAAGTACCGCGACTCGGGATGGAAGTCGATCGAGAGGTCCTGGGTCGGCCGGTACAGCTCGTCGAAGACGCGGCGCAGGGGCTCGGCGAAGGCGGTCGAGGTATATTCCATCCGCGGGGTCTGCACCACGCGCCCGCAGCCCCACGTCTCGCTGATCCGGAGCGGCCGGCGCCGGCCGAGGACCCGAGCGCCGAGCCACGTGGCTCCGATGGTGAGGCCGAGGCCGGCGGCCACCAGGATCGGGGACATGCGGGCGAACCCGGCCGGCATGGACAGCGAGAGCCCCGAGCCGAGCGGCAGTGGGGGCGCCGGGACCCGCACGGACGCCGCGAGCGCGGCGGCCAGCGCCGGCAATATGAGGACGGCGGTCAGCCCGAAGCCCGCGCAGGCCACGGCCAGGATTCCCATCCCGACCCGCATCGACAGCGGAGCTTCGTGCGCTCGCGCGGCGGCCGGCGAGCGCGGGATCGCGAGGAACGTGATCCCGAACGCCTTCACGAATGAGGCGGCGGCGAGGCCCCCGGTGAGCGCGAGGACGCCGACCGCCAGCGTCATGAGCGGCGCCACCAGTGGCACCGAGCTCCCGATACCGGGGAGCAGCGACTGGAACAGGAGCCACTCGCTGACGAAGCCGTTCAGCGGGGGCAGCCCCGCGATGGCCAGGGAGCCCACCAGGAAGCAGGCGGCCGTCCAGGGCAGGCCGCGGATCAGGCCGCCAAGCTGGTTCATGTCGCGGGTGCGGGTGGCGTGCAGGACGGAACCGGCGCCAAGGAAGAGCAGCCCTTTGAAGGCAGCGTGGTTCAGCGCGTGGTAGAGGGCGGCCGCGAGGGCCAGAAGGGCCGCCGCGTTGAGCCGGAGGCTCAGGAAGAGGAAGCCGGCGCCGAGGCCGATGAAGACGAGGCCGATGTTCTCCACGCTCGAATAGGCGAGGAGCCGCTTGAGGTCGTTCTCCATGAGCGCGTAGAGCACCCCGATCACCGCCGAGAGCGCCCCGAGGCCGATCAGGAGCGCGCCCCACCACGCCGGGCCTCCGCCCAGCAGATCGAGGCCGACGCGTAGCAGCCCGTACACGCCCAGCTTGATCATCACGCCCGACATCAGCGCGGAGACGTGGCTCGGCGCGGCCGGGTGAGCCCGCGGCAGCCACACGTGGAGCGGGATGATCCCCGCCTTGGAGCCGAACCCGAGGACTACGAGGAGGAATACCGCGTTGCGCGTCCCGGGCGACAGCCCGCGCGCGGCCACGTGCAGGTCGCCGAACGTGGTGGACGTGGCGTCGGATGCCAGCAGGAGAAACGCGGCGAGCACGAGGGCCAGCCCGGCGTGCGTCATGGCCAGGTACCATCCGCCGGCCAGGACGGTGTCCGGCTCGTCCGCCTCGGTCAGGACGAGGAAGTACGAGGTCAGTGACATGCCCTCCCACATGAGCAGGAAGGTCAGGACGTTGCCGGCGCAGGGGACAAGGCTCATGGTGAGGAGGAACAGGCTCACCATCGCCCCGAGCAGCCGCAGCGAGTAACGGCCCTCGTAGGTCTGGGAGTAGGCGGCGCCGTAGATGGCGCACGGCACCGCGACGAGGCCCACCAGGCCGAGGAAGAAGGCGCCGAGGCCGTCGAGCCGGAACAGGAGCCCGTCGGCGATCGAGAGCACCGTGGGGACATGCAGGACGAAAGGCGCGCCGGTCAGGAGCACGTCGAGAGCGAGGGCGAGGCCGGCTCCTCCGCCCACCACCGCACCGGCCGCGACCACACCACGCGCGCCGCGGCCGCCGGGACACAGCACCGCGAGCGCAGCCCCGAGGGCGTAGCCGCCGAGCATGAGCGCGAAGAGGGTGATCAGGGCTATCTCCGCCCGATCACCGCGAGGATGCCCTGGAGAATGGCGGTCGGCTCCGGGGGGCAGCCGTCCACGAACGCGTCGACCGGCACGAACTGGTCCACGCTGCCCGCGACCGCGTAGCCGCCCTTGAAGACCCCGCACGTCCGCGCGCAGTCCCCGACCGCCACCACTAGCTTGGGCGCAGGCGTCGCCTCATAGGTCTTGAGCAGGGGCACCGCCATGTTGCGCGTCACCGGCCCGGTCACCAGGAGCAGGTCCGCGTGACGCGGCGAGGCCACGAAGTGCACGCCGAAACGCTCGCTGTCGTACACGGGGCTGGTCAGCCCGGTGATCTCGAGCTCGCACCCGTTGCACGAACCGGCGTCCACCTCGCGGATCGCGAGGGCGCGGCCGAAGAGCCGCCGGGCCCGCGCGTCGACCTCGTGCAGCAAGCGGACGACGTCCTCGCCGCCCGCCGGCAGTGGCTCGGTGGCGAGGCCGATCTGGAGGATCTTCGAGAAGAGGCGCACGCTAGCGGCGGCGGGCCTCGCGGCGCAGCTCTCGCAGCATGGTCTGCGTGCCGATGAGGTGGTTGTCGAAGATCCGCCGCGTCACCTCCAGCAATTCGCGGACGGCGGGGTCCCTGACAGTATAGCGGACCGCGGTGCCCTCCTTGCGGGCCTCCACGATGTTCTTGGTCCGGAGCACCGCGAGCTGCTGGGAGACGGTGGGCTGGTCGATCCCGAGGGCCTCCTGGAGCTCGTGCACGCTGCGCTCGCCTCGCACGAGGATCTCGAGGATCCGGATCCGGACCGGATGGGCCAGCGCCTTGAAGAACTCCGCCTTGAAGATCTGAAGCTGCCCGCCCGGGTGCCTTACATTCACATATTCCTATATATAGGAACATGTGAGTCTGGGTCAACCTGGTTCTCGGGGGGTCGGGTGCGTCAGGACAGTCGGGCCACCACCGCGTCGGCGAACTGCCGGGTGCCGAGCGTGCCGCCCAGGTCTCGCGTCTTGCACCCTTCGGCCAGCGCGTGGTTGTAGCCATCCTTGATCCGCTGGGCCGCCACCGCGCACGCCTCGTCCCGCCGCGTCTCGGCGAGATGGTTGAGCAGCATCGCCGCTGACATCAGGAGGGCGAGCGGATTGGCCAGATCGCGCCCGGCGATGTCGGGGGCCGAGCCGTGCACCGCCTCGAACACCGCGGCCCGGTCGCCGATGTTGGCGCCGGGCACCACGCCCAGGCCGCCCACGAGCCCCGCGCTGAGATCGCTCAGCACGTCGCCGTAGAGGTTCTCCAGCAGCAGCAGGTCGAACCGCGCCGGGTCCTGCACCAGGGCCATGCACCCGGCGTCGATGATCATCTCCTGGTAGCCCATCTCGGCGAACTCCGCCTCGTGGACCGCCCGCGCGCAGCGGATGAACATGCCGTCGGTGAGCTTCATGATGTTGGCCTTGTGGAAGACGGTCACCTTCTTCCGTCCCCGCTGCCGCGCGTAGCGGAAGGCCCAGCGCGCGATGCGCGAGCAGGCCTTCTCGGTGGCCACCTTGGTGGTGGTCACGACGCCGGGAGCCAGCGTGGCCTCGATGCCCGAGTAGAGGCCCTCGGTGTTTTCGCGAATGATCACCAGGTCGACGTCCCGGTAGCGGGTGGGCACCCCGTCCAGGTTGCGCACCGGCCGCACCGCCGCATAGAGGTCGAGCTCCTTGCGCAGCCGCACGTTGATGGAGACGAAGCCCTCACCGATCGGGGTCGTGCACGGTCCCTTGAGCGCCACCTCGTGAGCACGGATGGCGTCGAGCGTCTCGCTCGGCAGCGCGTCCCGGCCGCGCGCGATGGCGGCCAGGCCCGCCACGTGGTCCACCCATTCGATCGGCGCGCCGACCGCGGCCAGCACCCGCTGCACCGCCGCGGTCACCTCGGGCCCGATCCCGTCACCCGGAATCAACACCACTCGATGACGAGCCATGCCGGCATTATCCCCCAGCCCGCCGGCGCGCTCGAGACCCGGACAACGAGCTGTCAACACTGCAGGCGGCTCAAAAAGGTCCAGATGCGAGGCGCCGCCCGAAGGTCGGGCGCGAGGCGTACTCTCTGTACGTTGAGCGCGCCGACCGAGGGCGGCAACGAAGCAGATGGGCCTTTTTCAGCCGCCTGCTCTAGACTTGGACGGGTATGAATTCGGTCGTGTAGTGCTGGTCGAGCGGCAGGCGCTGCTTGAGCACGCCCAGCTCGAGCAGCGTGTTCTGCATGACCTGCATCGCGACCAGGTCCATGCGGCCGTCCACCGAGAGGAGCGGCTTCACCAGGTCGTAGGCTCGCCGGGTGGCCGGCTCGGGCCAGCCGATGCCCTTGGACGCGATGCGGATGGTCTCCTGCGGGTTCTCGCGGAAGAACTTGTGCCCCTGGAAGATCGACTTGAGCGTGCGCTGCAGCGTGTCCTTCTTGGTCTTGATCAGCTCGTCGGTCGAGTAGGCGACGAGGCTGATCCACTTCGGGGTCACCTCGTCGAGCCGCATGATGATGTGCCCCACCCCCTGGGCCTCCAGCACCGCCCCCGCGTCGCCGAAGATGCAGGCCTGCGTCTCGCCGCGCCGGAGCGCGGCGGCCTGCGCGTCGAGGCCACCGACCCCGACGATCTTGATGTCCTTCTCGGGCTCCCACCCCATCTTCTTGGCCAGCATGCGCGCGAAGACCCAGGTGGTCGAGCCCACCACGGTGACGCCGATGGAGCCGCCCTTGAGATCCTCGACCTTCTTGATCTGAGGCGTGACGGTCAGCGTGAAGTGGTTCTTCTCGAGGATGGTCGCGATCGCCCGGATCCCGGTGCCGCGGTCGCGGAACACCAGCGGGTCGGTGGCGCCGGTGAGGCCGATGTCGGCCCCGCCCGCCAGCACGCCCTTCAGCAGGTCCGGCCCGCCCTTGAACGGGATCATCTCGGCGTCGACGTCGTTCTGCTTGAAGTACCCCTTCTCGAGGGCGATCATCGTCGGCGCGTTGATCCCCATGTCGCCGAGGACCACGCAGCCCACCTTCACGGCGGTCGCGGCCCGGGCCGGGCGCGGCCGCCACGCCCCGACGCCGGCCGCCGCGGTGCTGCCCGCGATCGTCTTGAGGAAGCTTCGACGGGTCGTCGTCATTGATGGGCCTCCTGGATTCAGCGCCACCGAGAGAGGCGCTGGTTGAGATGCTCGAGCGACAGTACCACGACGATGGACAGGATCGACACGATGGCGGTGGCCGCGAACAGGTCCGCCGCCTTGAACGCCATGGCCATGCGCTGCATGAGGAAGCCCATGCCGCGCGTGCCCGCGAACATCTCGGCCAGGAGCACGCCGAGCATCGCGAAGACCACCCCGATGCGCATGCCGGCCAGCACCGAGGGCAGCACCGCGGGAAGCAGCACTTTGCGCATCACCTGCCCGCGCGTGGCTCCCATGGAGACGGCCGCGGTCACGAGCGTCGGGTCCACGTCGCGGGTGCCGGCGGCCACCATGAGCACGATCGGAAACACCGCGAAGAGGGTGGCGGTGATCACGGCGGTGCTGGTGCCGAGCCCGAAGATCAGCGCGATCCAGGGCAGCACCAGGATCTTCGGCACGCCGTAGGCCGCCACCACGTAGGGCATGGCGACCGCGTTCACGAGCCGGCGGGAGCCGATCAAGAGCCCGCCCGCGACGCCGAGCCCCACCGCCAGCACGTAGCCGAGGAAGGCCTTGGCCAGCGTGTCGCCCAGACGGGGCAGCGCCTCGCGCGCCGTCGTCCCGAATGCCGCGACGACCGCGCCCGGCGCGGGCACGAACAGCGGATCGGCCACGCCGGTACGCACCGCCACGTGCCACGCCAGCACCACCACCGCGATGGAGGCGGCCTGCGCGGCCAGCACGGCGACCCGACTCTCGAAGAAGCGGCCCGGGCGCGACCGACCGGCCGCTCCGAGCGCCGGCTTCGCCTGCGCAACCCTGTCTTTGGGGGGAGGTCCGGAAGGGGGGCGCAAGCCCCCCTCCGGGCTACTTATCCCGCCCATCGCTTCACCCGCGCTTCGACCAGCGCCCCCAGCGTGTCCACCGCCAGGATCGCGGCGGCCGCGATCAACGCCAGCACCGCGTACTCCCGGGTCATCAAGAGCCCGTAGGCGTAGTTGATCACGTAGCCCACGCCGGCCCGCGCGCCCAGGATCTCGCCCACCAGCACGCCCACCACCGAGAGCGCGAGGCCCGCACGGAGTCCGCCGACCATGGTCGAGGCCATCGCGGGCAGCATCACCTTGTAGAACACGGTCCACGGCCGCGCGCCCATCGAGCGCGCCACCGTCACCAGCGTCGCCGGCACCTGGCGGATGCCGGCCAGCACCGAGAGCACGATGGGAAAGAAGCCCAGCAGCACGCCGAAGGCGATCTTCGACGCGGGGCCCAGGCCGAAGAAGAGCATCAGCGACGGGTACCAGATCACGCTCGGCACCGCATAGAGGGCGGCCAGCAGCGGCTCGTAGATGCGGCCGACCGTGCGGCGCAATCCCAGGAGGAAGCCGATCCACAGCCCGGCCCCGACGGCCAGCGCGTAGGCGCCCGCGATCTCGGTGAAGGTGAGCCAGACGTGCTCGCCGAGCGCGGGCAGCTCGGGCACCCGCCACATGCGGAGCAGTGCCCCCGGCAGGGCCGACGGCGGTATATAGAAGATGGGGTTGAGCGGCCGCACCGCAATCTCCCAGGCCGCGAGGATGGCGGCCAGGATGCCGAGCCGCCACGCCAGCACCTTCACGGTGGGCCGTCCATGGCTTTCAGCGACTCCTCGCGCACCTGGTCCCACAGCTTGGCGCGCAGGTCGGTGACCTCGGGAGCGTTCTGATCGCGCGGGAACGGCAGGGCGACGTCGATCACGTCCTTGATGCGCCCCGGGCGCGCGGTCATCACCACGATGCGGTCGGAGAGCGCGATGGCCTCCTGCAGGCTGTGGGTGACGAACACCACCGTCTTGCGTGCACGCCGGCGGATGCCGACCAGCCACTCGCCCATCAGGAGCCGCGTCTGCTCGTCGAGGGCGCCGAAGGGCTCGTCCATCAGGAGGATCGGGGTGTCGAGGGCCAGCGCGCGGGCGATGGCCACGCGCTGCCGCATGCCGCCCGACAGCTCGCGCGGATACTTCTTCTCGAAGCCGCGCAGGCCCATCGGCTCGAGCAGCCCGCGGGCGATCTCGCGGCGCTTCGTGGCGGGCACTCCGCGCAGCTCGAGCCCGAACGCCACGTTGTCGAGCGCGGTCCGCCAGGGGAAGAGGCCGCCGTCCTGGAACACCAGCGCGACCTTGTCCGGGTTCGGCCCATCGCAGGGCGCGCCGTCGAGCAGCACGCGGCCGGCGTCGGGCTGTACCAGGCCCGCGATCATGCCGAGCACGGTGGACTTGCCGCAGCCGCTGGGCCCGAGCAGGGTCACGAACTCCTCGACGCGCACCGTGAGGCTCACCGAGTCCACCGCCTGGACGTCTCCGCTCGCGGTCTCGTAGCGCTTGCCGATGCCCTCGAGCACGATCGGCGGGGGCACGGGCGCAGCAGAGCCGGCGGGCATGGGCGCATTATGCTACGAGCGGCTGTCCTCGTACACTCGCCGGGATACGCGCTCGCGCGCGCGATCGGCCGCTTGGGGCTCGCGGGACTCCGGGGTCGGCTATCGCCCTGCGCTGGGCGCGCGCGGCCGAAACGCGATGAGCGGGATCTGTCCGACCAGTCGCCGGCGCTCACGTTCGCCGCCGCGATACGTCCAGCCGAGCAGCCAGCTGAACCCACGCCGCACGATCTGGATGCTCCGCTGACCGCGGCGAGCCACGTCCCCGCGAACGGACGCGCCTCGTCCGCGGTCAGTATCGCGCGCGGGCATGAGAGGACGATGAGCCCTTCATGAGAATGTCGTCCCGCCGCCATCCGGAGACCGGCCCGCGTTACAGTGAGGCCGTCACGACGAACACGGTGGTGGTCAACGATTCACGAGCCGTGCATGTCGACCACGACCTCATGCGCGGCAGGAGGAAGACATGCCGGAGAGCCGCACGCGCTGGTCGATCCGCGGCCAGTATTTCGAGAACTGCAACTGCGACGTGGTGTGCCCCTGCGAGGTGCCCGCGCTCGGCCCGCTCAAGGCGAGGCCCGATCGCGGCGTCTGCGATGTCATCCTGGCCTTTCATCTGGACGACGGATGGCTCGGCGAGGTCCGTCTCGGCGGGCTCAACGTGATTCTCGCAATTCACACCCCGGGGGTGATGGCCGAAGGCAACTGGACCGGGGCGCCCTACCTGGACGAGCGCGCCTCGCCCGAGCAGCGCCAGGCGCTCGGCGCGATCTTCAGCGGCGCCGTCGGGGGCCCGCTCGCCAAGCTGGCGCCCTTGATCACCGAGCACCTGCCCGCGCGGTTCGTTCCGATCACCTGGGAGCACGACGGTCGGCGGCGACGGGCGACGATCCCGGGCGTGCTGGACGTCACGGTAGAGGCCGTCACGGGTGCGGACGGCGGCGAAGTCGTGAAGAAGAACGCGCATCCGCTCTTCCCCGAGGTGGTTCAGGCCTCCGGGGTCCACAGCGAGTATCGCGACCACCGGTTCGCGTGGGACAACGCGGGCCGCAACGCCGACTACACTGAGTTCGCGTGGGCCGGGCCGTGAGCAGCCTTGCCCTGGACCACGCGTTGCGGCGCGATCGCGCGCTCGTCCTCACCGGGCTCGGCGCGCTCGTCGCGGTCGCGTGGCTCTACCTCGGTCGAGGCGCCGCCGGCATGGAAATGGAACACATGCCGGCCGGCGTGACGATGGCCATGCCCGCGATGGCGACGTGGACGTTGACCGAGCTGCTCACCCTCGTCGCCATGTGGATCGTCATGATGGTCGCCATGATGGTGCCCTCGGCGGCGCCCATCGTGCTGATGTTCACCGCGCTCGAACGCAAGCAGCCGGTCGGCGCCGCGCCCGTGGGGCGAGCCGGGCTCTTTGTGCTGGGATACCTGTGTGTCTGGACGCTCTTCAGCGTCGCCGCGGCCGCCGCACAGTGGGCGCTCCACGCGGCCGCGCTCATGTCGCCGATGATGACGACGACCAGCCCGATTCTCGTCGGCCTCCTCCTGATCGCGGCCGGAGCCTTTCAGGGGACGCCGCTGAAGCGCGCCTGTCTCGCCACGTGCCGCTCGCCGATCGGCTTCCTCATGGGCGAGTGGCGCGACGGTCCCCGCGGAGCCGTTGTCATGGGCCTCCGGCACGGCGCGATCTGCCTCGGGTGCTGCTGGCTCTTGATGGCCCTGCTGCTCGTCGCCGGCGTGATGAACCTTCTCTGGGTCGCCGCGATCACCGCGTTCGTCCTCGTCGAGAAGGCGCTCCCACGGGGCGAGGCGATCGCCCGCGGGGCGGGCATCCTGCTGGTGGTCGCCGGGCTCCTCATGCTCACGCGCATCTGGATCTGATCACGCCGGATGGAAGACACCGCGACACCGGCTCGATCGCCTCACCCCGAGCCCGCTCGAAGGATACCCGCGATCGGCGAGCCGTCGCCGAGACGGCTGCTTCCGCCGGTGGCTAAGACCAGAACCCGTTCGGCATGACGGTCAGGCCGAGTCCGAGCGCCGTGAAGTATGCCAGCACCGCAAGTGAGCCGAGCAGTCCGAGCACATAGATGACATTGGCAACCCGCTTCAACGTGGCCATAAGTCCCTCCATAGGACTCATATGGTACAGTGCCACGCGAAGGGAGGCCGTGACCATGCCCGACGCGGTTCATCTCGGAAGCGGCAAGGTGCGCGAGCTGTACGCCCTTGACGACGAGCGACTGCTGCTGGTCGCCTCGGATCGCATCTCGACCTTCGACGTCGTGCTTCCGACGGCCATCCCGGACAAGGGCCGCGTGCTGACCGGCCTCTCCGGGTTCTGGTTCGCGCGCACCACCGGCATCTGCCCGAACCATCTGCTCGCGCTGCGGGCGGACGGCCGCTCCACCGAGTGCCGGCGCCTGCAGATGCTGCCGATCGAGTGCGTGGTGCGCGGGTATCTCTCCGGCTCCGGCTGGAAGGACTACGGCAAGACCGGCGAGGTCTGCGGCCACCGGCTGCCGAGCGGGCTCCGCGAGTCGGACCGCCTGCCCGAGCCGATCTTCACGCCGGCCACCAAGGCCACCAGCGGCCACGACGAGAACATCACCGCCGCGCAGGCGGCCGCGCTGGTCGGCGCCGAGCGCTTCGCCGAGGCCGAGCGGCTGTCGATCGCGCTCTACCGCTTCGCGGCGGCCTTCGCGCTCGAGCGCGGCATCATCATCGCCGACACCAAGTTCGAGTTCGGCGTCGACCGCGACGGCCGGCTCGTGCTGGGCGACGAGGCGCTGACCCCGGACTCCTCGCGCTTCTGGCCGGCCGATCAGTACGCGCCGGGCGGTCCCCAGCCCTCGTACGACAAGCAGTACGTGCGCGACTACTGCGAGAAGATCGGCTGGGGGAAGACCTACCCCGGCCCCGAGCTGCCCGAGGATGTGGTGGCCGGCACCCGGCGGCGCTACGTGGAGGCCTTCGAGCAGCTCACCGGTCGCCGGTTCGACGACTACCTGAAGCAGCCGGGCTGCGTTCTCGCGACCTAGGCGAGGCCGGTGGCGGGGCTGGTCGGACTTAGCCCGATTCTGGGACCACCCGACCGGCCGAGGCGCTGCACGACGTCGAGGAAACTTCTGCCGCCCTTGCCATGAGCGGCAAGCGGGTGCACACTCCGTGCCTCGGTCGCTTCCGAGCCGATCGGGATAGCCCGCGATGCCAGCACGCAAGCCGAAGAGGCCCAGGCCAGCAGGTCCGCGCCGAGAGTCGGGGGGCAGTCCTCCCAAGTCGCTCGGGGAGGACGCGGGTCCCCGGCCCCCCAACGCGCCGTTCCCCATCGTCGGCATCGGGGCCTCCGCGGGAGGCCTCGAGGCCTTCACCGAGATGCTGCGAGCGCTGCCGCCGGACACCGGCATGGCCTTCGTGGTGATCCAGCATCTCGACCCCACGCACGCCAGCATGCTCACCGACATCCTGGCCCGGGCCACGGCCATGCCGGTGGCGGAAGTCACCGACCACCTGGTGGTGCAGTCGGACCACGTCTATGTCATCCCGCCGGGGGTCACGATGGGCATCGCAGGGGGCGTGCTGCAGCTCAGCCCGCGAGTCGAGGTCAAGGGGCAGCACCGGCCGATCGACCACTTTCTGCGTGCGCTGGCCGAGGATCAGGGACACCGCGCGATCGGCGTCATCCTCTCGGGCAGCGCCACCGACGGCACGCTCGGACTGGAGGCGATCAAGGCCGAAAATGGCATCACCTTCGCGCAGGACGAGACCGCGCAGCACACCAGCATGCCGACCAGCGCGGTCGCCGCCGGGTGTGTCGACTTCGTCTTGCCTCCCGCGGAGATCGCCCGGGAAATCGCCCAGATCAGCCAGCATCCCTACGTGACCCGGAGCGCCGAGGAGATCCTGAGCTCGCCGCGCAGCGAGCCCAGCCTGAGCCGCGTTCTCGATCACCTCCTCGCGGCGACCGGGGTCGACTTCTCCAGCTACAAGCGCAACACCCTGCTGCGCCGGATCACCCGCCGCGCGGTGCTGCACAAGGTGGACGGCCTGGGGGACTACGCGCGACTGCTGCAGGGCGATAGCGCCGAGACCGAGGCCCTCTACCAGGACGTCCTCGTCAGCGTGACCAGCTTCTTCCGCAACCCGGACGCCTTCGAAGTATTGAAGAGCAAGATCTTCCCGCGGCTCGTGAAGGACCGCTCGCGGCACGATCCGGTGCGGGTCTGGTCCATCGGCTGCTCCACCGGCGAGGAGGCGTATTCCATCGCGATCGCCTGGGCCGAGTTCCTGGAGGCGGCCCGGCTGCACATCCCCCTCCAGGTGTTCGCGACCGACCTGAACGGCCTCAGCGTCGAGAAGGCGCGGGCGGGCATCTACCCGAAGAGCATCGTGCAGGACGTGCCACCGGAGCGCCTGCGGCGCTTCTTCTTCGACAGCGACGGCACCTACCGCATCAGCAAGTCGATCCGGGACACCACCGTCTTCGCCCGGCACAACATCCTGACCGAGCCGCCGTTTTCCCGGATCGACCTGATCAGCTGCCGCAACCTGATGATCTACCTCGAGCTGTCGCTCCAGCAGAAGGCGATGGGCATGATGCACTACGCCCTCAAGCCCGGTGGCGTGCTGTGGCTGGGCCACTCGGAGACGGTCGGCTCGTATCGCGATCTCTTCGACGTGGAGGACGGCAAGCACAAGATGTACGTCAAGAAGCCGGGACCGCCGCGGCTGGCGCCCCACCCCTTCCCGGCCGACGCGTCCGCGACCCGGCGCGCGGAGACCGCGCCTCGTGAGGTCGGCGTCGTGGGTCCCGACGTGCATCGAGAAGCCGACCGCATCCTGCTCGCCAGGTACACGCCGCCCAGCGTGCTCGTCAACGCGGACATGGAGATCCTCCAGTTCCGAGGCGACACCGGCCTGTACCTGACCCCCGCCCCCGGCAAGGCGAGCCTGAACCTCCTGAAGATGTTGCGCGACGGGCTGCTGGTCGGGGTCCGCGCCGCCCTGACCAAGGCCAAGCGCGAGGAGACCCCGGTCCGGGAGGATCGCCTGCAGGTGCGGGCCGACGGCGCCCACCGCCAGGTCAACGTGCACGTAGTGCCGATCCGGGCCGCCACCCCGGGCGCTCCGCTGCACTTCGTCGTCCTCTTCGAGGAACCGGCCGGCGCCGATGCAGCCCGGTCGTCGAAGCGGGACCGGCGAACCACGGCGGCTGGAGCCGCCGAGCAGAAGGCGCGCGAGAACACCGAGCAGGAGACGGCCCGGCTGGCCCAGGAGCTCGCCGCCACGCGAGAATACCTGCAATCGGTGATCGAGCAGCAGGAGGCGGCCAACGAGGAGCTGCAGTCCTCGAACGAGGAGGTCCAGTCGGCCAACGAGGAGCTGCAGAGCATCAACGAGGAGCTGGAGACCTCGAAGGAGGAGGTGCAGTCCAGCAACGAGGAGCTGGCCACCCTCAACGAGGAGCTGCAGAACCGCAACGCCGAGCTGGGCCAGGCCAACAACGACTTCATCAACCTGCTCGCCAGCGTGCAGCTGCCGATCGTCATGCTCGGACCCGATCTCCGCATCCGCCGCTTCACCCCGATGGCGGAGAAGCTGCTCAACCTCATCGCCGCCGACGTGGGACGGCCGATCTCCGACATCAAACTCGGGATCGGCGTCCCCGATCTCGAGTCGATGCTCATTGACGTGATGGATGCCGTCGCGGTCAAGGAGATCGAGTCCCGCGACAAGCTGGGCCGCTGGCAAGTCCTTCGGATGCGCCCCTATCGTACGCAGGACAACCGCATCGACGGCGTGGTCCTGGTGCTCATCGACGTCGACGAGGTCAAGCGCGACCAGGAGATCCTCCGCCGGCAGAACGCGCTGCTGGACCAGGTGAACGAGGCCATCTTCATGTGGGAGCCCGAGGGCGGCATCGTCTACTGGAACCGAGCCGCGCAGGAGGTCTACGGCTTCACCCCGGAGCAGGCGGTCGGCCGCAAGCCCTACGAGCTACTGGCCACCTCGCCGCCGGCCGACGTGTTCCTGGACGCGCTGCACCGGCACGGGCAGTGGACCGGCGAGCTGATCCATACCGGGCGCGACGGCACGGGAATGGTGGTCGAGAGCCGCATGATCATGGAGCGCGACCCCGAGGGCGCCGCGCTGATCCTGGAGGTCAATCACACCATCACCGAGCGCAAGCATCTGGAGGAGACCCTCCGCACCCGGGCCAGCCAGCTGGTCGCCGCCGACCGAGCCAAGGACGAGTTCCTGGCCATGCTCGCCCACGAGCTGCGCAACCCGCTGTCTCCCCTCACCAGCGCCCTGGAGATCGCCAAGAGCCCCACGGCGCCGCCGGCGGTGGTGGAGCGGGCCTGGCAGATCATGACCCACCAGGTCCAGAACATGGCGCGCCTGGTCGACGACCTGCTCGACGTCTCGCGAATGACCCAGGGGCGCATCCAGCTCCGCCGGCAGCCGATGGACACGACCGCGGTGGTGAGACAGGCGATCGACGCCGGCCGCCAGGCCGTCGACGCGCGCGGACAGGAGCTGGTGTTCTCGGCGCCCACCACGCCGGTGGTGGCGGAGATCGATCCGCTGCGGCTGGAGCAGATCGTCAGCAACCTCCTGAGCAATGCCTCGAAGTTCAGCGCGCGCGGCGGGCACATCTGGGTCTCGGTGTCGGACGAATCGGGAGACGGCGGCGAGGTCGTCATCCGCGTCCGAGACGACGGCATCGGCATCTCGGCCGCGGCGCTCCCGCGCCTGTTCGACCTGTTCATGCAGGAGGATTCATCGACCAACCGCGCCTCGGGCGGCCTCGGCATCGGGCTGACCCTCGTGCGGCATCTGGTCGAATTGCACGGCGGCCGGGTCGAGGCCCTGAGCGCCGGTCCCGGCCACGGCAGTGAGTTCGTGGTGCGGATCCCCGGCGGAGCAGAGCTCGGGGATGCGGCCTACGGGCTGTCGCCGAGATCACCCGAGCCGCGCCGCCTGTCCCGACGCCTTCTGGTGACCGACGACAACGCGGAGGGCGCCGAGGCCCTCGCAATCCTGCTCCGCCTCGCCGGGCACGACGTCCAGGTCGCTCACAGCGGCCGGGACACCCTCGAGCTGACATCGAGCTTCCGGCCCGACGTGATCTTCCTGGACGTCGGCATGCCCGGCATGGACGGTCTCGAAACCGCGCGACAGCTTCGACAGATGCCGGGCCTGGAGGCGACTTCCCTGGTCGCCCTGACCGGCTATGGTCAGGAGTCCGACCGTCGACACGCCTTCGACGCGGGATTCGACGACTTCCTGGTCAAGCCGCCGGACCCGGTTGCGGTGCGCGCCCTCGCCCTCAGGCGGCGGCCGGGCGCGCCCCCCCCAGAGCAGCCGGCGGATTCGTGACGGCCCCGCGCGTCCTGCGCGCCGCCCAGAAATAGCTACCCGGTAAAGTGAGGCCGGCTCCGCCCCCTCGCGCCCGCGGCGCGTTCATTGGCGCAGGTCTGGGTCTCGTAGGACCTCGGGGCACACCGCTTGCTCCATCCGGGAGGCGGCGGGTGCTGGTGCGGCCCCCGCCGAGGAGACCAGCATGGATGGGCTACCGGCACACCTGCCACCCGAGGGAGTCGAGGCTTTCACGAGCCTGACCTGCCCCGACTGTCGAGGTGGGGTGACCGTGAGGCTGCACAAGGCCCTCGCCGTGTTCATGTGCCGCGTCGGGCATTCCTACTCGGTGGACGAGCTGATCGAGGGCAAGGAGGCCGCGCTGGAGACTCGACTGTGGGAGGCGGTGTACGCCTTCGAGGAGCTGGCGGTCGTGCTCGACAACCTCGACCGGAGCCACCTCGCGGACGGCCTCGACCCGGCCGCCCGTCGGGAACGGGCCGCGCAGGCCGGCGAGCAGGCGGCTCGCCTGCGGTCCATCATCCAGGTCGATCGCCCGATCGTCTCACGCGATCCGCCGGGCCACCTCGCCCGGCCGGCGCCGCCGCCGTGAGCCCTGCGGATCGGCAAGTCCGCGACATATTCTGCCTCGGCGCCTCGGCGGGCGGGCTTCAGGCGCTGATCGCCATCCTCGGACGCCTGCCCGGGGACCTTCCCGCCGTCGTCGCGGTCACGATGCATCGCAGCCCCACGTTCGACAGCCAGCTCGTCGATCTCCTGAGCCGCAAGACGGCGCTGCCGGTCATGGAGCCCGTCGACGGCGACCCGATCGTGCCCGGACGCGTGTACGTGGCGCCGCGGGACATTCACCTCGTGGTCGGTGCCGAGCGGTGGCGGCTCGTCCGCGGGGCCAAGGTCCACTGGACGCGGCCGGCGGTGGATCCGCTCTTCAGCTCGGCCGCGGAGTGGTTCGGCCCCCGCTGCGTGGGCATCCTGCTCTCCGGCGGGGGCGCCGACGGCGTCGCGGGCCTGATCGCCATCAAGGCCATGGGTGGCCTGTCCATCGCGCAGGACCCGGCCGAGGCGCTGGATCCGTCGATGCCGGTGCGCGCGATCCACGAGGACGACGTCGACGGGATCATGAGGACCGACGAGATCGCGGGCGTGATGAGCGCGCTGGCCACGGGGACGCCCTTCCCTACCGTACCGGCGGGCGAGGGCGCGAAGCTGATCCCGACCGACGGTTAGGACGCGTCCTCGACTCTTCCTTCCACACCATGTAGCAGCGGAGGTGGGCGCGTCCCGTCACGTCGGCGCTCGCGCTGGCGACCTCGTACTCGACCTGCGCCGGGGTGATGGGCTCCTTGCAGACGATACAGGGATTATCCTCGCCGTAGCTCGCCCAGGCCCGCGTTCCGTCAATCGGGAATAGGGCGCCGGTGGTGATGCGGGCGCGAATCATGGCCCGAAGACTTTCGCCGTCGCTTCCGCCCGTGAACGCGAACCACGGATTCAGCCGACGCCGGGCGGCGACGATGCGGTAGCGCGACGTCACCAGAAGCGCGCCGTTCTTTCTGATGCACGTCCGGGTCTGATCCAGCAGCGTCGGGTTGATGTCGCTCATCGGACACCTCGTGGGAGGGGCCAATCGTCCGCCCGTCCGCGAATCAGGTCAAGCCCCCTGGCCCCTTCACGTAGCCGAGCCGGCGGTCCCGCTGCCGCAGCTCGCGCGAGCGCTCCCCGGCGGTCCCGTAGCCGCCGCCACCCGGCGTGCTCACCAGCACGCGGTCGCCGCGCTCGAGCACGTGCTGGCGCCGGTGGTCGACGGCCTTGCCATTGATCCGGATCGCTCCGAGGCCGCCCGGGCCGCCGCCGGCGAGCCCCGGCGCGGGGAAGCGCGTGCGCTCGGCCATGAAGCTGATCACGATGGGCCGCCGCGACTCGCTCTCGATCAGCATGTCCTGGCCGAGCCCGCCCCGAAACCGGCCGCGGCCGCCGGAGCTCGGGCGCATACGCTTGTAGTGGAAGAACAGCGGGCTGTTCCGCTCGGCCACCTCCACCGGCGTGCTCGAGATGTTGCTGGGCCACGAGAGCACGTGCTCGCCGTCCTTGGCCGCGGTCGCTCCCATGCCGCCGTTGAAGAACAGCACCGTGGTGTAGGGCCGGCCATCGTCGCGCACGCCGGACTGCGCCACCGCCCACAGCGGCGAGCCGGCCGCCGCGGCCACCCGGTCCGGAATCACCTGGTGCAGCGCGCCCAGGATGAGGATCGGCACGTAGTGGCCGGTCTGGGCGCGGCTCACCACCGCGGCCGGGAACTTCGGGTTCAGCAGGCAGCCCTCGGGGGCCTCGACCGTCACCGGTCGGTACATGCCCTCGTTGTTGGGGAGGCCGGGCAGCAGCGCGCAGCGCACCGCATAGGCGGTCATGGCGTAGGTGTAGGCCAGCACGCAGTTGATCGCGCGCGGCTGGGCCGGTGAGGTGCCGGCGAAGTCGGCCACGATCTCGTCGCCCCGTACCGTGAGCGCGACCCGGAAGCGATACGGCGCCTCGAAGCCGTCGGTCTCGATGCCGAAGCGGTAGGTGCCGTCGGGAACGGCCGCGATGGCCTCCCGCATGGCCCGCTCGGAGCGGGCGAACAGCTCGTCGGCCAGACCCTCGAGCGTGTCGAGCCCGTACTCCTCCATGAGCCGGCGCACGCGGCTCTCCATCAGCTCGTTGGCGCTCACCTGCGCCCAGATGTCGCCGGCCGTCTGATCCGGCGTGCGCACGTTGGCCCGCAGCAGCGCGAGCAGGGTCTCGTCCACCTGCCCCGCGCGGATCAGATGCGTCAGCGGGATGTGGAAGCCCTCCTCGAACAGCTCGCGGGCCTCGATGGCGCGGATGCGGCCGCCGATGTCGGGCATGTGCGCCGTGGTCGAGGAGAACGCGACCAGCCGCGGTGGTTCGGCGTCCTTCTGGAGGAAGATGGGCTTCACCAGGCAGACGTCGCTCATGTGTCCGGTGCCCTGCCAGGGGTCGTTGGTGATGAGCACGTCGCCCGGCCGCATGTTCTCGGCCCCGATGCCGGCGAGGAAGTGGCGGACGGTGGCGGGCAGCGTGCCGATGAAGGACGGGATGCTGCCGGAGTTCTGGGCCAGCGCGAACCCGCGCGCGTCGGTGAGCACGCACGCGAAGTCGTTGGCCTCGTTGGAGAGCGTGGAGAACGAGGTGCGCACGATGGCCTTGGCGGCCTCGTCCACCACCGAGATGATGCGCGTCCACAGCACCTCGAGCGTGATCGCGTCGAACGTGGTGGTCATGGCTGTCCTCGGGGAGCGGCCAGCGTCATCGCGATGTTGCCGCTCTCCGCCACGCGCGCGATCGCGCCCGGCCCCACCACCAGCGTGGAGCCCTCCTCCTCCACCACCGCGGGGCCGGTCACCTCGTCGCCGACCCCGAGCCGGTAGCGGTCGTACACCGCGGTCTCCACCCAGCCGTCGGCGCCCGGGAAGTACACGCGCCGCGTCCCCTTCAGCGCGGCCCGCGCGCCGCCGCCGCGGCGGCCCTGCAGCACCACCTCGCTGCCCGACACCGGCGCCCGCACCGCCACGCGCACGTTGATGAACTCCACCGGCACTCCCGGCGGCGTCAGCGCGAACTTAGCGCGGTATGCCGTCTCGAACGCGAGGCGCAGCGCGGCGCGGCCCGCTTCGCCGTCCTCGTAGGGCCCCGGCGGCAGCGGCACCACCAGGTCGAAGCCCTGCCCCATGAACCGGCCGTCGGCCAGCCGCTGCACGGTGGCGCTCTCGAGCTTGAGGCCGGTCTCGGCCATCACCGCCCGCGCCTCCTCCTCGAGCCGCGCGAACGCGGCCTCGAGCGCGGCGAGGCTGCCTCGGTCGAGCCGGATCCCCACGGTGGCCACCCGGTCCACGCGCGCCGGCGCCACCAGCAGGCCGAGCGCCGAGGCCACGCCGGCCGACGGCGGGCAGATCACCCGGCCGATGCCGAGCTTGCCCGCCACCGACCAGGCGTGCACCGGCCCCGCCCCGCCCGTGCAGAGCAGCGCATAGTCGCGCGGGTCGCGCCCGCGCTCGGCGATGTGCACGCGCGCCGCGCCGGCCATGTTCTCGTTGACGATGTCGTGGATGCCCCACGCGACCTTGGTCGACTCGAGCCCGAGCCGCCGCGACAGCCCTTCGATCGCGGACAGCGCCGCCGGCATGTCCACCGCCACTTCCCCGCCCGCGAAGTAGTCGGGGTTCAGATAGCCGAGCAGGAAGTCGGCGTCGGTCACGGTGGGCTCGCGGCCGCCCAGGCCGTAGGCGGCCGGCCCCGGATGCGAGCCCGCGCTGCGCGGCCCGACCTTGAGCAGCCCGATCTCGTCCACCGCCGCGATGCTGCCGCCGCCCGCGCCGATCTCGATCAGCTCGATGGTCGAGATGCGGATCGGCAACCCGCTGCCCTCGATGAAGCGCCGCTGCCGCGCCGCCTCGAAGGAATAGGCAGTGAGCGGCTCGCCGCCGTCCACCAGCGAGAGCTTGGCGGTGGTGCCGCCCATGTCGAAGGCCAGAACCCTGCCGGTGCTGTCCGGCTGGCCGAAGAACGCGGCCGCGATGGCCCCGGCGGCCGGGCCCGACTCGAGCATCTGCACCGGCACCCGCTGCGCCTCCTGCACGTGGGTGAGCCCGCCGCTCGACAGCATCAGCAGCAGCGGCGACGGGATGCCGAGCTCGGCTACCCGCCGCGCCATCAGGGCGAGATACCTCTGGGCCAGCGGCTTGATGTAGGCGTTGGCCGCGGTGGTGGAGGCGCGCTCGTACTCGCGGATCTCGGGCGCCACCTCGTGCGAGGTGGTCACCGCGATGCGGGGATAGCGCCGGGCGATCAGCCGCGCCGCCTCCGCCTCGTGGCGCGGGTTGGCGTAGGCATGCAGGAACACCACCGCGATGGCGTCGACCCCCGCCTTCGCGAGCGCGGCGGCCCGCGCCGCAAGCATGCGCGCGTCGAGCCGTCGGGCGACGCGGCCGTCGGCCCGCGTGCGCTCGGCCACTTCGAGGCGCAGGTGGCGCGGCACCAGCGGCTCCGGCTTGGCGATGGCCAGGTCGTACAGCTCGTACTTGCGCTCGCGGCCGATCTCCAGCGTGTCCGCGAAGCCGGCGGTGGTGATGAGCCCGGTCACCGCGCCCTTGCGCTCGATCAGCGCGTTGGTGAAGAGCGTGGTGGCGTGCACGGTCCGTGAGACCGCGGCGGGATCGACCGGCGCCTGGGTCAGCAGCGCGGCCACGCCGGCGGCCACCGCGCGCGCCGGGTCGTCGTGGGTGGTGAGGACCTTGCGGCTCCAACGCCGGCCCGCGTCGTGGTCGTAGACGACCAGGTCGGTGAAGGTGCCCCCGATGTCGATGCCGAGCGAGTACTGGGCCATCGCTACGAGGAGCCGGGAACGAGTCCGGCCTCGCACGTCTCGAGCTCGCAGGTCGGCACGTCGATCGCCGTCTCGACCCGGATGCTTGCGCACTTCCGCGTCGTCATGGCGAGCACCGTAGGGCCCGGAACAGGAAACGTCAAGCGGATCCGCGGTGGTCGTGGCCGAGGCCGGGAATCGCCTCCTCCACCTGGGCGATCATGTGGTGCAGCTGCACCGCGATGAGCGGCAGCGTGAAGTCGAGCCAGTAGCCCCGGTGAAAGCCCACCATGCTGAGCGGCAGCAGGGCGAAGACCGTCACCACGCACGACAGCACGTAGGCCCACACGTGCTGCAGCGACGCAAAACACACGCTCGCCGCCACGATCAGCACGGCCGCGATCGCGAACTCGGCCATCCTGGGCACGTGGTGGAGCGTGCGATGGTGCACCAGCGAGTCGATCGAGTTGATCAGGATCACCGCGCCCGGCATGTCCGCCGAGCGGCGTCGGATAGGTGTCCCGGCTCACCTCCGCGCTGCCGCCGATCACCACCACCTTGTCCTTACCGCTCCCGCATGACGCGGCACTGTAGCCTGGCCGGGTCTCGGCGGGCAAGCCCGCCGCCGCGCGCGGAACCGGTATTGGCGGGCCGTCGGGGGGAGAGTACTATCCCCCCGTCCGCAGCCGCGGTTCCGAAGCGCGTTGGTCACCGTCCCGAAGCGCGTGGGAGCCAGCGAGGCTCCCGGCGGAGGAGGCCCGCACATGTCCGAATCCCGCGCCCACGATCGGTCCGCTCATCCCATGTCTCGGCGCACTCTCCTGAAAGTCGCGGGAGGCGCCGGCGCGCTGTCGGGCCTCGAGGGCATCCTCGCGGCCCGGCGCGCACCCGCTCACGCGCAGCCGGTGGAGCTCAAGGTGCTGCAGTGGGTGGACTTCATCCCCGAGGGCGACGTCGAGCTGCGCCGGCAGTACGCCGAGTACAGCGAGCAGTCGAAGGTCAAGGTGACGCTCGAGACCATCAACGGCAACGACCTGCAGGCGCGCATCACCGCAGCCATCCAGTCGGGCTCCGGCCCCGACGTCATCATGATGCTGCACAACTGGCCGCACCTCTACCAGAACGGGCTGGCCGACGTCAGCGACCTCTGCGAGTGGAAGGCCAAGGAGCAGGGCGGCTACTACTCGCACTCGCAGGCCGCCGCGCGGGAAGGCAAGAAGTGGCTGGCCCTGCCCTACAGCACCGGCGGCAGCCTGATCGCCTACCGGCGCTCGTGGTTCGCGGAGGCGGGCTCGAGCCAGCCGCCGAAGACCCTCGAGGACTACCGCAAGGTCGGCATGGCCTTGAAGAAGAAGGGCAAGCCGATCGGCCAGACCCTGGGCCACACCTTCGGCGACGCGCCCACCTGGACCTATCCGATCATGTGGACGTTCGGCGCCACCGAGGTCGACCAGAGCGGCAAGAAGGTCGTCATCAACTCCAAGGGCATGCTGGAGGCGGTGAAGTGGATGGTGTCGTTCTGGAAGGACGCCTGCGACGAGGGCGCGCTGGCCTGGGACGACACCAACAACAACCGCGCGTTCCACTCGAACGAAGTGGCGGCCACCCTGAACGGCGCCTCCATCTTCATCTTCGCCAAGCGGAATCCGGAGAAGGTGAAGAACGAGGCCGGCCAGCCGATGTGGAGCGACATCTCGCACTTCGCGATTCCCGACGGCCCCAGCGGCCCCACCCCGCCCTACTTCGTGCCCTTCTCCCATGGGCTGATGAAGTACTCGAAGAACCAGAAGGCGGCCAAGGACTTCTTGAAGTGGCTCCACGGCAAGGAGCAGTTCGGCAAGTGGTTCACGATCGAGAACGGCTACAGCGTGGGCGCGACCACGATGTGGGAGAACAACCCCATGTGGAGTACGGTGGACGACGCGCTGAAGCCCTTCCGGGTCGCGGCGCGCGGCTCCCGGATGATCGGCTACGCGGGGCCCTCGAACGCGAAGGCCACCGAGGTGTACAGCAAGTACATCATCACCGACATCTTCGCCAAGGCGGCCCAGGGCATGGCGCCCGCGGACGCGGTGAAGTGGGGCGAGAGCGAGCTGAAGAAAGTCTACGAGACCTGATCGGGTGCCGACGGCGCCCCGCTCGGGCTTCCGGTCCTGAGCGGGCGCGCCCGGCCGCGCCTCAGGGCTGCCAGGCGGCCGGCGGGGTCTCCCGCGCGGCCTTGCCCGCCTCGTGCAGCTCCCAGGCCGTGCGGAGCTGCCGCCACTCGGCAACGGCGCGGTCGTAGCGGGACAGCACCTCGTCGCGGTGCCGGTCGTAGAGCATCCGGTCCACCGCCATGCCCGCCAGCACGCCCAGGCACAGCAGATACGCCACGACCGCCACGCTGGTCACCGACTTCCCGAAGATGATCATCGCCGCCTCCTTTCCAGGTTGCCCCGCGAGGGGAACAGGCCGTGTGCCAGCCCGAACACGCGCGGTTTCGCTCGCTTGCGCGCGCCCGAGCCGGTCAGTGCCTGGCCCAACTTTGAGCGTTGACCAGTCGATGCCGCGCGGGTCAGAAGATCGCGAGCGGGTGCGCGGGCGCGCCGGTGGCGCCGACCAGGCGCAGCGGCGTCGCGGTGAAGAGGAACTCGTTGCGGCCTTCCTCGGCGCAGGCGCGGGCCAGGCGCTCGGGATCCGAGTTGTCGATGAGAGCCAGCCCGAGGAACGGGATGGCCAGGTGGGCGGACATGCCGAAGCCCGGGTAGCGGCTCGGGCGCTCGTCCATCATGTCCCACGAGATGCCCGCGATGTCCTTGGCCCGGAACCACTCGAGGCAGGACAGATGCAGGCCCGGGTGCTCCGAGATGCGCGGCTTCCAGTCGGGATTGTCCTGGCGGAACTTCTCGTCGCCGCTGCGCACGACCACCACGTCGCCCGGCTCCACCCGGACGCCGGCGCGCCGCTCCGCCTCGTCCAGCTCTCGCGGCGTCACCGGATGGCCCACCGTGACGTAGCCTTCCTTCCGCCCCGCCGCGATGTCGAGGAAGACTCCCCGGGTGGTAATACCACGTTCAAAGATCGGATCGATCGGGCACCAGAGCGCGCCGTCGACGGAGAGGCTCTCCGCGAACGGCCGGCCGTTGTACAGCTCCCCGTCCCAGCCCACGTGGCAGAGCGCGTCGACGTGGGTGATCCAGAACCCGTGGTAGACCATGTCGAAGCGATCGAGCACCACGTCCACCCGCTCGCGCTTCGACGGAAACGTCATGTGGTACATGTACACGGGCCGCGGGATCACGTCGCGCGCCAGCGAGACGGTGCGGCCCTTCTTGATGAGCCGCTGGGCCTGCGCCTGCTTGGCCTCCGTGATGAGGTTCAGGGTGCCGAGCTGATCGTCGTGGCCCCAGCGACCCCAGTTGTTGAGCTCCTTGAAGTACCCCTCGACGCGGTCACGGCTGGGCAGCGCGGCATCGGCCATCGGAGCAGTCCTTTCTCGGTCAGGGGCGCGACGGGGCCTCACGCCTACGAGGCGGCATGGCCCCGCCACGGTAGCACGAGCCGCTTGGAGAAGGCGATGGCGCCGTGATACTGGGAAGCCGATGCAGGTCCTGCTCGTCCGCCACGCGCCCGCGGTGCGCCGCGGCACCGACGGTCTGCGCGATAGTGACCGGCCGCTCACCCGGCGCGGCCGCCGGCGCTTCCGGCTCGCCGCGCGCGGCCTGGCGCGCATCGCCGGGCGCCCCGACGTGCTGCTGACGAGCCCCCTCATCCGGGCGCGCCAGACCGCCGACCTCGCGGCCCGGGCCTTCGGGCGGGTCATGCCGCGGATCGAGCCCGCGCTGGGCGAGGACGACGTCGACGTGCTGGTCACTGCGCTGAAGCAGCTCCCCGCCGACGCCACGGTCGCCCTGGTCGGGCACGAGCCCACCCTCTCCGGCCTGCTCGCCCACCTGATCGGTCTGCCCCAGGGCGAGAACCGCTTCGCCTTCAAGAAGGGAGGCGCCGCGCTCGTGGACCTGCCCGACGGGCCGTCCCTGCCCGGCCGGCTGCTCTGGTTCTTAAAGCCTCGGATTCTCAGGCTTATCGGCTCTCGCTGACTCCGAGCACCCCTCCCCCCGGCCGCCCCGCCGTGGTACCCTTAGGACCCCTTCCGGGGGTTGCCCGCGCGACTGAACCACGCACGAGAGGTGCCGAGCCCGTGTCACGGACGAATGGAAACCGAGCGGACGGAACCGCTTCCGATCTCGTGGCCATCGTCGACCTGGGCTCGGCCGCGGTCCGGTTCCTCCTGGCGCAGATCCGCCCGTCCTCCGGGTACCGCATCCTCGCCCAGGAGCGGGTCATGACGCGCCTGGGCGGCGGCGCCCCCGGCGTCCTGCCCCGCCCGGCCATCGACCGCACTCTCCACGCGGTGCACCGCTTCTTCGCGCGCCACTCACCGCGGCAGCAGGGCCCGCGCATCGTGGCCATCGCGACCTCGGCGGTGCGGGACGCGCGGAACCGCGAGCGCCTGCTCGACCCGCTGCGGCGGCGCGAAGGCATCGAGGTCCAGGTGCTGAGCGGCCGCGACGAGGCCCGCTTCGGGGTGGTGGCCGCGCTGGAGGGCCTGTCCTTCCGTAACGGGGTGGTGGCCGACCTCGGCGGCGCGAGCCTGCAGCTCAGCCGGGTCCGCAACCGCCGGGTGGTCTCGACCGCGAGCGTCCCGCTGGGGGCGGTGCGGACCACCGAGCGGTTCTTCAAGCACGATCCGCCCACCCCGCGCGAGCTGCGCGCGCTGCGGACCGAGATCCGCGTGCGGCTTCACACCGCGCTGCCGTCCGCCGAGCGCGGCGAGGTGCTGGTGGGGCTGGGGGGCACGGTGCGCACGCTCGCCAGCATCCACCTGCGCGCGAACCCGGGCGAGCGCAAGCATCGTAACGGGCTCGTGCTGCAGCAATCGGACGTGACCGCGATCCGCGAGCGGCTCGAGCCGCTCTCCTCCCGGCAGCGCCGCAAGATCCGCGGGCTGAAGGCCGAGCGCGCCGACATCATCCTGGCCGGCGCGATGGTCATCGAGGACACGATGATCAGCGGCGGCTATCTGAACCTGGTGGTGTGCACGCGGGGAGTGCGGGACGGCGTGCTGCTCCACGAGACGTCCAGGAAGAGGAACGCCCATGGATAGGTTCGTGAACCGGGAGCTGTCCTGGCTCGAATTCAACCGGCGCGTGCTGGAGGAGGCGCAGGACCCGAGCGTGCCGCTGCTGGAGCGGCTGAAGTTCCTGTCGATCTTCAGCTCGAACCTGGACGAGTTCTTCATGGTGCGGGTGGCCGCGCTCAAGCGGCGCATCCGCGAGGGTGATCAGCTTCCCGCGCCGGACGGGCTCACCCCGGCCGCGACGATGGCCGCGGTGTCGGCGCGCGTGCACCAGCTGGTCGAGCTGCAGCACCGCACCTTCCTGCAGGATCTCCAGCCGCCGCTCGCCGCCGAGGGCGTGCTGCTGCTCCGGCCGAAGGAGGTCACCGACGAGCAGCGGCGGTTCCTCGAGGACTACTTCCGCCGCATGCTCCTGCCGGTGGTCACGCCGCTCGCGGTCGATCCGGGCCACCCGTTCCCGTATCTCGGCAACCGGTCCCTCTGCCTGATCGCCTCGATGCGGCCGACCGCGCCGTCGGTGTTCCCGCACAGCCGCCTGTCGATCATCCACATCCCGAGCCAGGCACTGCCGCGCTTCATCGCGCTGCCGGAAGGCCAGGGCAAGCGGGCCTTCATGCTGCTGGAGGACGTGGTGCGCCTGCACCTGTCGAGCATCTACCACGGCTACGAGATCCTCTCGAGCCACGCGATCCGGGTGACCCGCGACGCCGACCTGCCCGAGCCTCCGACGCGCACCACCGATCTCTTGAGCGGCATCGAGCGCAGCCTGCGCGAGCGCCGCCTGGGCGACGCGGTGCGGCTGCAGCACGACGGCGATCTGCCCGCCGAGATCCTGACCCTGCTCCTCGAGGAATTGGAGCTGCACGCCGACGACGTCTACGAGGGCGCGGGCTTCGCCGCCTTCTCGGATCTGATGCAGCTCTACACCGCGCTCGACATCCCGCGGCTCAAGGATCCGCCGCGGCCGCCCCATCCGGTGGCCGAGCTGGAGGGCACCACGGATGTGTGGGGCGCCATCCGGGCGCGTGACATCCTGGTCCACCATCCGTACCAGAGCTTCGACAGCGTCATCCGGTTCGTGCGCGAGGCGGCCACCGATCCGCGCGTGCTGGCCATCAAGATGACGCTCTACCGGGTCAGCCCGGCCTCGCCGATCGCGCACGCGCTGCAGACCGCGGTGGAGAACGGCAAGGAGGTGGCGGTCCTGGTCGAGCTGCAGGCCCGCTTCGACGAGGAGGCCAACATCCGCTGGGCGCGGGCCCTGGAAGAAGTGGGCGCCCACGTGGTGTACGGCTTCCCCGGCTTCAAGACCCACTGCAAGGCGTGCCTGGTGGTACGCCAGGAGGCGGACGGCATCCGCCGCTACTGCCACCTCGCCACCGGCAACTACAACGTGCGGACCGCCGGGATCTACACTGACATCGGCTTTTTCACGAGCCGGCAATCGTTCGGCGAGGACCTCACCCAGCTCTTCAACCTGCTCACCGGCTACTCGCGCCCGAGCCGCTTCCACCACCTGATCCTGGCGCCGAGCGCGATGCGCGACGCGTTCACCGAGCGCATCCGGCGCGAGGCCGAGCACGCGCGCGCCGGGCGCCCGGCCCGGATCGTGGCCAAGATGAACGCCCTGGTCGACCGCGGGGTGATCGAAGCGCTGTACGAGGCCAGCGCGGCCGGCGTGCGCATCGAGCTGATCGTGCGCGGGATCTGCTGCCTGCGCCCCGAGGTGCCCGGGCTCTCCGACCACATCCGCGTCGTGTCGATCGTGGACCGCTACCTGGAGCACTCGCGCATCTACTACTTCGAGAACGCGGGGCGTCCCGAGTACCTGCTCGCCTCCGCGGACTGGATGACCCGCAACCTCGACCGGCGCGTCGAGGTCGCCTTCCCGGTGCTGGACCCGAGCCTGCACCGGCAGATCCGCGAGATCCTCGAGACGCAGCTCGCGGACACCGTGAAGGCCCGCCGCATCCGGCCCGACGGCGCCTCCGAGCGCGTGCGGCCCGGGCGGCGGCCCGCGCTGCGGTCGCAGGAGCGCCTCTACGAGATCACCGGGGCGGGCGCGCCGGGGGCCGACGAGGCCGACTGCTGACCTGGTTAGACGTGACCAGCAGTTGGCGAGGCGAGTCGGGCGCGTCTGGCTAGGCTACGAATGACTCCGCTTCCGTTGCCGCCGACGCGCCAAACCTAGCCCAGCTACCGAGGTGCCGAGTAGCAACAACGTCCCGGGCTCTGGGGTCACGAT
>Ga0081455_10000417_pt1 | contig 56051 bp, 53 predicted proteins | sample TabmetS3T2R1_FD_70207 | JGI IMG/M metagenome (GOLD analysis project Ga0081455, IMG submission 70207) | Tabebuia heterophylla rhizosphere microbial communities from the University of Puerto Rico - S3T2R1 | ecosystem: Host-associated > Plants > Roots > Rhizosphere ...
GCTTGTCAGCGATTTACACCAATCGGGGGACAGCTTGGTACCGCAAGGGGCAACTCGATAATGCAATTGCGGATTTCAGCGAGGCCATACAACGCGATCCCAACAATATCATCGCCTACCGCAATCGAGGTCTGTCGTGGCATCGCAAGCGGCAATTCGATTCTGCGATTGTCGACTTCAGCGAAGTTATTCGCCTCGACCCGAATTCGCCTTCCGGCTTTACCGACCGCAGCGCTTCGCTGATTAGTAAAGGCGAATTCGACAGCGCAATCTCCGACTGCAATCAGGCGATCAAAATCGACAGCCGTTCGGCTGCAGCCTATCAAAACCGCGGCTTGGCGTGGCATGCCAAGGGCGACCTCGATCGGGCGCTACAGGATTTCGACAAAGTCATCGCATTGGCGCCGCAGTCGGACGCCGCCCGCAATAATCGCGCCGCTGTTTTCATCGACAAGGGCAATTTCGACCGCGCCATTGAAGACTACAATGAGGCGATCCGGTTAGCTCCCAAAGATTGGCGAGCCTTGAGCAGCCGCGGCGAGGCCTGGCGATTAAAAGGTGACATGAATCGAGCGCTCGCGGACCATGATGCAGCTATTCGGCTCGAGCCCCGTTCCCCCGAGGCCTATAACAACCGCGCGTTGGTCTGGAGAGACTGGCGCGAGTTGCAAAAGGCCATCGACGATTACAGTCAAGCGATCCTGGTCAATCCACTTTATGCACTGGCATACGGGAATCGGGGCGAGATTTGGCGCCTGAAAGGCGACTTCGAGCGCTCACTGATCGACCTTAACAAGGCCGTTGAACTCGCGCCTAAAGACCCGATGATCTTGACGATGCGAGGTCAAACTCTTCGCGATCGGGGGCAGCTCCAGCAAGCCCTCAAGGATTTCGACAAAGCGCTGGAAATTTCTCCAGATGGCGCGGTCGTCTATACCGATCGTGCGCTGACATTGGAAAAGATGGGCGATCTAGCGCGCGCCTACGCAGATTTTAGAAAGGCTTTGTCGCTGCCTTCCGCGAAGGACCCAGCGACGACCCGGACTGCCCAGGAAACAGCGCGAGCGCGACTTGCCGCGCTCGAGGCTAAGCTCAGCGAGGAAAACGCCGTAATTGAACTACGATTCGACTCGGCATTTGGCCCGCTATTCGAGACTGCGCCATAATATAGTGCTTTTCTGTCATAGCGCTTGCGCGAGCACGCTCCTCTTGATGTCCGCTTTTGGCCCATAGCCGACATCACGTAGTGCGCTGCACATGTCCGCTTTCGGGGCTAAAGCGGACATTCCGCGACGTCGCTTAAGTCGCGTTCCAGAGTAGCCGAGCGCACACAATCGAACGTGGCCGTGGCGGAGGGAGTGCTACTGCAAACAAAATTCTCTCCTCTTAGTCCAGAGTAATCCCGCGTACTTGAGCGTAGGACTTGGCCCTAGCCAATAAAGCAATTTCGCTGCTGATGTCCGCTTTTGCGGTCGCTATTGGGGGTAAAGCAGACATGCTCTGTTGCACTGCATACGTCCGCTAATGACCCAAAGCGGACATCGGCTAATGCCCCGCCTCCACCTGATCAGGGCACGGTGGTCAGGATCTTTTCCATTTTGGGGACAGTGAAAGCACGCAACGTCTGGGTGCGAATGTTACCCAGCATATCTGCAGCTAGTAACACGGCGGCGGCTGTCTCGTCGTTTGGGGCCTCGAAGACGCACACTTGGTCATACTGACCCATTGTCCAATACATCTGTTTAATGCTGACCTCCCTCGACTCCACCTTCGCCGCCCAGTCGGCCACCCGGTAGGTAGTGTCTTTTGCGGCCCGGATACCTTTGTCGGTGAATTGAACTAAACTGATATATGTCGGCATGATCTTACTCCTTCAGGCATACCCAGGGCAGATTTTCGATTGAAGAAACACGATCAGCATCGACGGCGCGATTGGTCCAAGGTCCAATCAGCGCGAGTCTCGACTTCCGACCGAAAGCGGACAGCCATATAGATTAATGTCTTTTGCCGGGGGCAATCTTCATCATCGGTCAGTCTCAATGGCGGTCCTAAAAGGCATTGAGGAGCGCTGGCTGATAGTGGAAATTTCCGCAGCGGCTGTCGCTAACTCGCGTTCCAAGGTCGCAATTCGACGTCGAAGCTGATCGTCATTGATCTGCATGAACGCGCTTGCCGCTTTGTCGGCCAGTTCCGCCAGCATAGAGCGTTCTTCATGGCTCAGAGCGTTACCGGTCGCATGCGGTCCGTAAAGCGCCAGCCCTAAGCAACGCAAGCGATCCCCCACGGGAACTGCCAGAATCGGCCGCATCAGACCGTCGGGAAGGTCAGTTCGCGTGGCAGCTGCGGGGGCAACGTCGTACGGCTGATGAGCGTGTGCAGATCGAAGCAACGGGTCATTTGGATCGAGTATCTGCGTTGCATTGTCCCAGGCGTGATCCGCTGCGGTGCGCTGGAAAACATCGTCCCGCTCGCGAAAGATACTTGCTGAAGCAAGTCTAAGAGCGTCATGCACTCCGTGGACGAGCTGCGCTTCGATCTCACCGTAACTTTTTGACACCAATACAGCGTCGCCGAGGTGCCTCCCCGCTCTTGCGACCGGCCGATTGAAAAACCAATCAAGGTAGTGGACGGCTGTATCGTGAAGTCTTGAGACTAGAAAAAGAATAAGAGCTGCAAGTCCGATCCAGGCCCAGGCTGGCAATGCGACTTTCTCGGTGAGCCCTTCGCGAACATGATCGATCCCCTCGTGCAAGAAGAGAATCGGCAAACTGAGAAGCAGCCCAAGAATGGTGACGCGACGCAGAGGAATACTTACTTTTACGACGTACGGTTTGCGCAAGGCCTCGGTGACAAGAAGGCAAAGCACGCCGTTGACAAGATAGAGAAGGCCCCATAATTGCTCGGGTGGCGAATAATTGGGCCAAAGAAAGTCAAGAAGCGTCGTGGTTGAACCGGCGTCCGCGAAGACGAGTGCTGGCAATCCGATCACGCAGCCCCAGATCACCCAGCGCAGGCGCTGGTAGTCCTGTGGCGGCAGCTCACTCCGGCGCGCAAGCAGAATTGCAAAACCGACCACAGCGACGATGAGGCCGCTTGCTACACCGACTCTCGTCACCGTCTCCGTGGGATATCCCAGGAGATTGGCGTAGCTAAGCCCCAGTATGAGCACCAGCAAGACCGCGACAATCGGCAAACTTCTTTCGACTGGTCGCCACCGTGGCGTCGTTACATCTGTTGGCGCCCTGAGAGCGAACCAAATAAAACCTATCAAACCGACTCCCTGCGCTATGGCACCCGCCAGATTCTGCGCGAGCAAAGCGACAGGATAGTGCTGCAGGAGCGCGTAATATTGTGCGGACTGGCCCGGATTGAACCAGATGACGTAAAGAAAAAAACCCCAAGTCATAATTCCCGGCCTTGTCCACACCAGCCAGGCGGCGGCCAGAATGACGAGCATCGATGCAATCTGATCAAGAAGCAAAACCGCGCGCACCCATCCGCTGGATGGTCGTTGTTGTGCGACGATATTTACTTCTCGCCCCGGTCGGTCGGAAGCGGCAGCCAACACGAGTTCGGCGCGGCGTTGATTGGAGACGAGGCGAAAACCTCCGAAGGCCGCCATCGCACTCGCACATCTGAGAGTGTTTATGGGAATGCACCGCATTTGCTCGAGATCGAGCCTGTCGCCAGCGCGCAGGCCAGCCTGAAACGCTGGGGAGTCCGCTTGCGCTAGGAACGGCCCCTGTACATCAGTGATGAGGCCGTCGTTGTTGGCATAGAACCCGAATGATCCCAGCGGCTGATACACCCGATAGAAATCGGGAATGATCATCGCCAGCGCCCACAACGCGAGCGTTACAAGAAGAGCGCGACCTGCGATGTGCCTGTAACTGCGCATTCCGCCATTATTTTCTTCGATTTGACGAAGGAAGCCAACGGGGCTTGCTGGCGTTAAATACCTACGGCCGCGACTGACGAAGTGCATACAATCCGATGTCCGCTTTCGCGGTCGCTATTGGGGGTAAAGCGGACATCGCTTATTGCACCGCATATGTCTGCTTTTGACCCAAAGCGGACATGTCGGGGTAAGCCCGACGTAACTAGACCACAGCGAAATGTTGCAGTTTTCAGTCATATCGAATGCAAGTAATGCAGCGTGATTTCTGGCGGACAATTGAACCGTACGGGGACTGTGGACGAGCCTGCGCCGATCGATGTGTAGCCAGATATGCCCCGATACTTCCAAGCACCTCCAGCCATGTACCTAGGTAGTACTGAATTCAGAATGATCGGAGTGCCACCAGGGAGGCAAATCTGCCCGCCGTGGGTATGCCCGCTTAGCATAACATTGAAGTCGACGTGGGCAGCCTCTTCATAAACTTCAGGGGTATGGGAAAGCAGGATCGAAAATGCATCGCCTGGGATTCCAGATGCGGCTTTTTCGATATTATCCGTCAGATAGAAATGGGCATCGTCGATGCCGGCAAGATAGATGCATTGTCCGTCACGTTTGATGATCTCACATTCGTTGACCAGCATTCGGATGCCCATCTGCTCAAGAGCGGGCAACATGCGGACCGTGTCGTGATTTCCAAGCACACCATAGATCGGTCCTTTTAAAGCGGCACAAATAGGCGCCATGCCCGCTATCGCTGCGTCGTGCGGACCAAAAGTCTCACCTCTGTAATCACCGGTTAAAACGCAGAGATCGTAATTTATTTCTTGGAGAACTATCGAGAGACGGGCCATCGCATCTTTGCTGGTATCGACATGCAGGTCGCTAAGCTGAAGAATGGCGTACCCATCAAATGCCTTTGGTATTTGAGTTGATTTTATGTAGTTGCGTCTGACCTGAATCTGCGTGGCATTTCTCCGACCACGCTCATACAGTCCTGCCAACTTCAAAAAAGTCGCGATGACAAAATGCGACAGTCTCAAATTTTCAATATGAAAATAGTTTATACCGTGGCCGAATATTTGGGCTTCGTGTTCGGCTTCTATTCCCAGACGTAGTTTGGCGTGAAGGCGTCCGAGGCGCCTCTCTAGGAACTTTGAAATGTCCTCATTCATCGAACCGATATTAATAGGATGCAGGTCATAAACCCGTTAATGGCAGAGGTGACCGGTCTCTCGAAGAGACCTCGTCGCTATTGGGAGTAAAGCAGACATACGTTGATGCACCGCAAATGTCTGCTTTTGACCCAAAGCGGGACGTGGGTCCTTGGTCCAACTGGATGATGACCCTGCGCGGGTCAATACTTCAAACACGGTCGCCGCTTTCAACAAAGCAGGTCGGACACTGAACTGTTGCAGCAAAGCCGACGACCGCTCATGAAGCAAAGTGCGTCCAGTTTCTAAGCCGCCCGGCCTTTTACCGAACGTGTGCATCGGCGTCTAACGCCGATTTTCCGCAGGAGCATCCCCATGAGTACGATTAGGACCAAAGACGGCGTCGAGATTTTTTACAAGGACTGGGGCAAAGGTCAGCCCATCGTGTTCAGCCATGGCTGGCCGCTGTCGTCCGACGACTGGGACGCACAGATGCTGTTTTTCGTCAACCACGGGTATCGCGTCATCGCTCATGACCGGCGAGGTCATGGTCGATCCGCGCAGGTAAGCGACGGTCACGACATGGATCACTATGCCGATGATCTGGCGGCATTGACGGCGCACCTCGACCTGAAGAACGCAATTCACGTTGGCCATTCTACTGGCGGAGGCGAAGTTACCCACTATCTGGGACGGCACGGCGAAAGCCGGGTGGCGAAGGCGGTCCTGATCGATGCGGTGCCGCCAATCATGGTGAAGACGTCGGCCAATCCGGGCGGTCTGCCGATCGAGGTGTTCGACGGCTTACGTAAGTCGCTCGCCGACAACCGGGCACAGTTCTATCTCGATTTCGCGAGCGGTCCTTTCTATGGCTTCAACCGGCCGGGCGTGAAGCCAATGCCCGGCGTCTTTCAGAACTGGTGGCGTCAGGCCATGATGGGGAGCGCCAAGGCGCACTACGAAGGTATTAAGGCGTTCTCAGAGACCGACTTCACCGACGACCTTAAGAAGATTTCGGTGCCCGTCTTGGTGATGCACGGTGATGATGATCAAATCGTTCCCTACGCCGACTCCGCGCCGTTGTCGGTCAAACTTCTCAAGAACGGGACGCTAAAGACCTACAAGGGCTTCCCGCACGGCTGCCCGGCCACCCAGGCAGGCACGATTAATGCCGACTTGCTGGCCTTCGTGAAGGCTGATGCTAAGGCCGCTGCGGCCTGAGCAAAGCGCTTGAGCAGATTTCGGAGAGATCGCCACAAGGCGGTCTCTTTTTTCAATATCAGACACCTGATCGATGTCCGCTTTTGGCCCTTAGCAGACATCAGCGTTTGCACCGCACATGTCTGCTCTCCGGGGGTAAAGCGGACATCGCGAAGCCCGCCCATTAATATCCTTTGGTGGACAGGCCCAATCGTAATGTCGCAGCCATTTAGCGAACCGTGCGGCCGAGGTTTCATTGAGGCGGCGGTTTGCCCGCGCGAGCAAAGGCGCGAGATTGCAGATTCGCGGAAGCGGATAGTGCTGGCGGCCTGCGTGTTGGCCACTTCGATGGCGTTCATCGATGGTTCGGCGCTCACTGTGGCTTTGCCTAGCTTGCGCGCCTTTTTCCACGCCGATCTTGCGGCGACGCAATGGGTGCTCAACGGTTATGTGTTGGCGCTGGCCGCACTAACATTGATCGGCGGTGCCCTGGCCGACGCCTATGGCAAGGCGCGCGTTCTGACCTACGGCTGCATCGGCTTCGGTGCAGCCTCGGTGGCTTGTATTTTTGCGCCCTCGATCGAGTGGCTGATTGCGGGGCGGGTGGTGCAAGGCGTTGGAGCAGCACTCGTGACGCCGGCAAGCCTCGCATTGATCGGTGCGACTTATCCCAAAGAAGAACGCAACGGCGCTATCGGGATTTGGGCGGGCGCCTCTGCACTCACCACAGCCGGTGGGCCAGTGTTAGGTGGTTGGCTCACGCAGGAGTTCGGTTGGCAATATGTGTTTGCCATCAACCCGCCGCTGGCGGTGATCGTCGCGGCACTTCTGATAGCGTATGCGCCAGCTGACCAGCACGAGCAGCGCCGCTTCGATATCCCGGGGGCAACAATTCTCGCCACGGCTCTGGCCGCGCTGACCTGGTCGCTCAGTCAGATCGGGCCGGGTCGGGCAGGCGCGTCCAACAACATCGTGATCGCTGTGATGGCGGCGTTCGGGCTTGCTGGGCTTGCCGGTTATGCGGTGTGGGAGCGCGTGAGCCGCCATCCGATGACCCCGCCTTGGCTGCTCAGTAACCGTCCTTTTGTCGCTCTCAATGTCGCGACTCTCCTGGTCTACACCGGTCTGGCGATCATGTTCTTCCTGTTGTCTTTTGATCTGATCGATCGCCGTCAGCTGACACCGACCGACGCCGGCCTGGCGTTCCTGCCCTTCACCCTCGGGGTCGGACTCTTTTCACGGCCGTTCGGCTTGCTGACCGACAAGGTCGGCGCGCACCTGATGCTGATCGCCGGCTCGCTCGGCGCGGCGCTTGCTTATATCTTCCTAGCGTTGGGTCAGAACGCCCCGCTCATGCCTGGGGTCCTGGCTCCCATGACGCTGCTGGGTGTTTCATTCGCAGTATTGGTGCCCCCATTGACGACATCAGTGCTGTCGAGCGTGCGAGGGGACGATGAGGGTCTCGCCTCCGGCGTCAACAATGCCGTGAGCCGCATCGCCCAGCTCGTCGGCATTGCCCTGGCCGCCGGCGTCGCATCCTACGCGACAGGATTTGTCACAAGCCTGATCGTGGCCGCCATTCTTTCTGCGGCTGCGGTTTTCGCCATGATGCCAAATCCCCGGGAACGCGTGCGGAGATAAATGGACGCGCGCAACAACCCCGAAGATGTCCGCTTATGGCCCAAAGCTGACATGGCCCGTTGCACCGGACATGTCCGCTTTTGGGGGTAAAGCAGACAGGCGCGGCTTCGCGGTTTGTTCATCGTGCGGTGGCCCAGGCCCGGCGAGCCCGCAAATCTCTGCGCTAATGAACAGGGATCGTGAGATATGCGAAGCCGAGAACGAGGCCAAGCCCCATCACAACCGTGATAAGGTGTGCATAATCGACCAGCCGAGACGGATAAGGGCGTCGGGTCGTGATTATTGTTCTTCTTGGCATTGCGATTTTATTTTCTCAGATTCGACGGACTTGCGTCCATCAATTTAACGAACGGATGCCAAAAAGGATTGCTCTAGGTATTTCGGTAGGCTTGTTATGAAAATAACCGCGCCGCTGAGGACGAGCGTCGTTAATGGATGCCGATGATGTGATCAATGCTGCACGATTGATGGTGGTTATCGCCGTGTTGATTAGCAGCCCAGTAGCACGGGCGGAGCCGGTCCATCTGCTGTGTCATGGCGAACTGCAAACGACCGATTATCCTCCTAGTGGCGCGCCTAGCCCGACTAACCACGATAAATTCAAACTGATACTCGTAATCGATAGAAGCGCCGGAACCGTAACAGTAAACGAGCATGACGCGAAAATTGTCCGCTATTTGGGTTTCACTGTGAATTTTCAGGGTGACAGGCTAATCGGGTTTATAAGCGGCATAAGTGGTGACGCAGTGATCAATATCGTTTTTAGAACAGATGACTTAACGCAGGTGCAACACTTTAGAGGCACGTGCGACCCGCGCCCAAAGTTCTAGCGTGCCACAAAGCAACCACAACCCTGATTTTCTGTCATAGTCCTTGCGCGAACACGCTCCTCTTGATGTCCGCTTCTGGCCCTTAGCGGACATGCGCTGTTGCACTGCAAACGTACGCTTTTGGGGGTAAAGCGGACATGGACTGGTGCAGTGCAAATGTCCGCTTTTGACCCAAAGCATCTCGGGAATACCGGCTAGGCTGGATCAATGATGTCCCGCGATGCCCAGCCTTCGAACGCCTCATCTGCCGCCAATCCGGGGCAGATCGGCATGCTCGCGGCCGTCTCGATCGGCATCGGCGGAATGGTCGGGGCGGGCATTTTCTCGATCCTGGGTGTCGTCGCGCAGGCGGCCGGCAATGCCATGTGGCTGGCCTTCGCCGTCGGCGGCATCGTTGCGCTCCTGTCCACCTATTCGTATGCCAAGCTTGGCGCCGTATTTCCCTCGGCGGGCGGGGCGGTACATTTCCTGGTGAAGAGCTATGGGGATGGAGTGCTGGCTGGCGGCCTTAACCTGTTCATGTGGGCCGGCTACATCATTTCATTGGCGCTCTATGCCACGGCCTTCGGCAGCTACGCCGCGACCTTCGTAACCGCCGCTCCCTCCCCCTTGCTGGTCAAGTCCCTGGCGGTTGTCTCGGTTGTATTGCTCACGGTGGTCAATGCCTTCGGGGCCAAGCTCATGGGCCGCTCGGAAACGCTGATCGTGGCCGTGAAGGTCGCGATCCTCGTGCTGTTTGCCGCCGTGGGGCTGTGGTTCGCAAAGCCCGGCAACCTGTCGCCCGCGTTGTGGCCGGAGACGAAGTCGATCCTGTTTGCGGCGGGCGTGCTGTTCATCGGTTACGAGGGATTCGGACTCGTGACCAATGCGGCGCGCGACATGCGCGATCCCAGGAGGATGCTGCCGCAGGCACTCTACACCAGCGTGATCCTGGTGATCGCCATCTACTTGGCCGTTTCGCTTACCGTATCCGGCAATTTGTCGAACGAGCAGATCGAGCGCGCCCGCGACTATGCGCTCGCCGAGGCCGCCAAGCCGTTTCTCGGCGAATTGGGTTTCCGATTGATTGCGATCGCGGCGCTGTTCTCGACCGCATCGGCCATCAACGCAACTCTCTTTGGTTCCGCCAACGTCTGCTACATGATTGCCCGCGACGGCGAACTACCGATCGGGCTGGCGCGGACCGAATGGAAGCAGGCCACCGGCGGCCTGCTGCTCACCGCGGCGCTGGTCGTCCTCACGACATTGGCCTTCGACCTGTCGGGCATCGCCATGATGGGAAGCGCGGCCTTCCTGCTGGTCTATGCAGCGGTGAACGCGGGCCACCTGCGAGTATTGAAACAGACCGGCGCCAGCGCGCTCATCGTTTGGTTGTCGATCATCACGTGCCTTGCGATGTTCGCTGTGTTGTTCGTCTACACGTACGGGCAGCAGCCCGCCGCGATTGCCGCGCTGGTCATCATCGCAGTGGCTTCGTTTGCCGCCGAATGGCTGTATCGGCGCTGGACCGGGCGGACGATCAAGTAGGCGCGAGTAAGTAGCTCGGCGCAAACCATCGAACGTGGCCGTGGCGGAGGGAGTGGGATTCGAACCCACGTTACGGTTTCCCGTAAACACGCTTTCCAAGCGTGCGCCTTCAGCCACTCGGCCACCCCTCCTGATCGGCCCTGCGATCGGGCCGCGCCTGTCTACATCAAATGCTCAACGCGCGCTGTCGCGCTTCGTCGCCCGGCGACCATCTGAGTTGATCGAAAGGCGGGCGCCCATCCTGGCGCATGCAGAGCCGCTGGGCCTCGCCTTCGCCGGCGGCGGCAGGTTGTCGCGGTGCCGCAGGCGGCGCGGACTATAGACCCGGTCCGGCCGGAAACAACCTGAACTCCCCTCCGATTTGTCGTCTCCAATAACCAGCACAGATATGTCTATTTTACGCAGATTGACGATTTGCGGAGCAAATGCGCAATATCCGCAAATAATACCGGAATTTATGGAAGTCAGGCGGACGTCTGCCTGGCGGCGCCCGGGAGGTCATTCCTCGATGTTCGGCGATGCATCCGCGCTTCAACTCGTGCTCAGCGGCGATCCGGGCCTCTTCGCCATCGTTCGCCTGTCCCTGCTGGTCAGCCTCAGCGCGGTCGTGTTCGCGGCCCTGATCGGCGTGCCGCTCGGCGCCCTGCTCGCCCTCACGCGATTCCGCGGCCGCGAGGCGGTCGTTGTCATTCTCAATGCACTGATGGGCCTGCCGCCGGTCGTCGTCGGCCTTGCCGTCTTTCTCCTGCTGTCGCGATCGGGACCGCTCGGCGAATGGGGCCTGCTGTTTACGCCGCAGGCCATGGTCATCGCGCAGACCGTGCTGGTGGCGCCGATCATCGCCGCGCTGACGCGCCAGACGATTGAAGACCTGTGGGTGGAATACCAGGCCGAACTCACGGCGATGAACGTCGGCCCGTTGCGTCGCGTCTGCACGCTGATTTGGGATGCGCGTTTCTCGCTTGTCACCGCACTGCTCGCCGGATTCGGCCGCGCGGCCGCGGAGGTCGGCGCCATCATCATTGTCGGCGGCAACATCGAAGGCTTCACCCGCACGATGACGACGGCCATCGCACTGGAGACGTCCAAGGGCGACCTGCCGCTCGCGGTCGGCCTCGGCATGGTGCTGATCGTCATCGTCATCGTCATCAACGCGCTGGCGTGGGGCATACGCCGCACCGGCGAGCGCTACGCGGGATGAACATGCGCCCACTCGCCCTCGATCTGCCGATCATGTTCATCGACGTGCGCGTCGCTACCGCCGCGGTAACGATTCTCGACGGCATCACGCTCACAATTTCGCCGGGCACGCCAACAGTGCTGATCGGCCCCAACGGCGCCGGCAAGACGACGCTGCTGCGTGTCGCGATGGGTCTTGTGCCGGCGAGCAGCGGCCTCATCACATGGGGCGGCCGCGAATCGTCGGATCCCCGGCACCGCGCCATCATGTTTCAGCGGCCGACGATGCTCCGGCGCAGCGCCGGCGGCAACGTCCGTTACGCACTGGCCGCCGCCGGCATGCCGCGCGGCAAGCGTCATGAGCGCGCCGCCGCATTGCTCGCCGAAGTCGGTCTCGCCGGACTGGATCATCGGCCGGCCCGACGCCTGTCGGGCGGCGAGCAGCAACGGCTCGCGCTGGCGCGCGCGCTCGCGCGCGACCCGGGCATCCTGTTTCTCGATGAACCGACCGCGAGCCTCGATCCGGCCGCAACCAAGTCGATCGAAGACATCGTGCGCGCGGTGAGCGCGCGCGGAGTCAAGGTCGTGATGTGCACCCACGACCTAGGCCAAGCGAAGCGTCTCGCCGGCAATGTCGTGCTGCTGCACCGCGGCCGGCTGATCGAAAATACGCCCGCCGCACAATTTTTCGCAACGCCATGCACCGAAGAAGCCCGCAAGTTCACAGCGGGAGAACTGCTCGTCTGAATAATGAAAGTGGAGGATCACATGTTTAACCGTCGCATGCTCATTGCCGCTGTTGCGGCCGCGGCCGTCCTGTCCGGCGCGCCTGCTTCAGCTCAGGACAAATCGATTGTCGTGTCATCGACCACCTCGACGCAGGATTCCGGCCTGTTCGGGCACATTCTTCCGCTGTTCAAGGCCAAGACCGGCATCGAGGTGAAAGTCGTGTCGCAGGGCACCGGCCAGGCGCTCGACACCGGCCGCCGCGGCGACGCGGACGTCGTATTCGTGCATGCCAAGGCCCAGGAAGAGAAGTTCATTGCCGAAGGATTCGGCGTGAAGCGTTTTCCCGTGATGTACAACGACTTCGTGCTGATCGGACCGAAGAGCGATCCGGCCGGTATCAAGGGCATGAAAGACGTCAGCGCCGCGCTTAAAGCCATTAAGGAAAAGGGCGCGCCGTTCATATCGCGCGGCGACAAGTCCGGCACGCACGTTGCCGAGATCAATCTCTGGAAAGCCGCAGGCATCGACATCGATCAAGACAAGGGGCCCTGGTACAAGTCCATCGGCCAGGGCATGGGCGCCGCCCTTAATACTGCGAGTGCCGGCAACGCTTATGTGTTGGCGGATCGTGGCACCTGGCTCTCATTCAAGAATCGTGGCGATCTGGTCATCGTGGTTGAAGGCGACAAGCGTCTCTTCAACCAATATGGCGTGATCCTGGTCAACCCGGCCAAGCACCCGAACGTCAAGAAAGACCTCGGCCAGCAATTCATCGACTGGCTCGTGTCGCCGGAAGGGCAGAAAGCCATCGCCGACTACAAGATCAACGGCGAGCAGCTGTTCTATCCGAACGCCAGCGATCCGAGCGCGTAATGCGCGCGGGGGCGATGGTACTGGCAATGCTTGCCATGACGGGACCGGCGGCGGCCGACACGATCCAGCTGTTCGCCGCCGGCAGCCTCAAGGCTGCCCTGACTGACGTGGCCAAGGCCTATGAAGCCGCGAGCGGCAGCAAGGTCGAGGCGCGGTATGGAGCGTCGGGCCTGCTGAAGAATGAAATTTCAAAAGGCACCAAGGCCGACATCTTCGCCTCGGCGAACATGGAGCACCCGCAGGCGCTGCATGACGAAAAGAAAAGCGGCCCGGTGTCGCGCTTCGCCCGCAATACCCTGTGCGCGCTGGTGAAGCCTGGGCTGAAGATCGACAGCGCGAGCCTGCTCGACCGCATGCTCGATCCGGGCATCAAGCTTGGCACATCGACGCCGAAAGCCGATCCGTCGGGCGACTATGCGTTCGAGGTCTTCCGCAAGGCCGATGCGATCAAGCCCGGGTTGCAGGCCATTCTGGAAAAGAAGGCGCTGCAGCTCACGGGTGCGGCGAACAGCGCGACGGCGCCGAACGGGCGCACGGTCTATGGCTGGCACATCACGGAAGCGCGCGCCGACATCTTCCTGACGTATTGCACCAATGCGCTGGCGGCGCAGAAGGAAAACCCCGCGCAGCAGATCGTGCAGCTGCCGGCCAGTCTTGCGGTCGGCGCCGACTATGGTCTGACCGTCATCACCGAAGCGCCGGCATCGGCGCACCAATTTGCCGATTTCATACTATCGCCGCAGGGTCAGAAAATTCTTACGAGCCACGGCTTCACATCGGGAAAATGACACCAAAAGAGGATTTCCATGAAACTTAGCGCGCGCAATCAGCTCAAAGGCAAGATCGTCGATGTGAAAAAAGGCACAACGACCGCGCATGTCCGTATCGACATCGGCGGCACGGTCATCACCGCAGCCATCACCAATGACTCGGTTGACGAGCTCAAGCTCGAAAAGGGCAAGAACGCCTACGCCATCATCAAGGCAACCAGCGTGATGGTGGGCACGGATTAACCGAGGCATACTCGCCGTCGATGGCTCTGTCGCGCCGCACATTTCTGTCGGGCGTCGCATCACTGGCAGCGGTGCGGCCTGCCCGTGCGGCAACGGTCACCGACGCGACTGGTCGCGCATTACCGATCCCCGAAAAAGTTGCCCGTGTGTTTCCGGCCGGCCCGCCGGCCGCGATCCTGCTCTACACGCTTGCACCCGATCTGCTGCTCGGCTGGCCGCGCGCCAACCGGCCGGAGGAGTGCATGTACATGCTGCCGGATGTCTGCACGCGGCCGGAGGTCGGCCGCATCACGGGCCGCGGCAACACCGCCAATCTGGAAAGCGTGATCGTGCTCAAGCCAGATCTCATCCTCGATGTCGGCTCGACCAGCGGCACCTTCGTCTCGCTGGCCGAGCGCGTGCAGCAGCAGACCAATATTCCTTACGCGCTGCTCGACGGCCGCTTCGATGCGGCCGTCGAAACCTACCGCAAGCTCGGCGAGCTGATCGGACGCAAGAGCGACGCCGAAAAGCTCGCGCGCTATGCAGACGGCACATTCAAGACGATTGCCGACCGCATTGCATCGGTCGCGCCGTCGGCCCGGCCGCGTGTCTATTATGCGCGCGGCCCGCGCGGGCTGGTCACGGGCCTTGGCGGCTCGATCAATGTCGAGACCATTGAAATGCTGGCGCAGAACGTCGCGGGCGCCACCAAAGGCGGCCTGGCCAACGTCTCGATCGAACAGGTTTTGCTGTGGAATCCCGACGTGATCATCACCATCGACCAGGATTTCGCTGCGGGCGTGCGCAGCGACCCGGCCTGGGGCTCGATCAAGGCCGTGCGCGAAAACCGCGTGCATCTGTCGCCGAAAATGCCCTTCGGCTGGGTCGATTTTCCGCCTTCGGTGAACCGGCTCATCGGGCTTCGCTGGCTGGCGAAAATTCTTTATCCCGATAAATTTCCCGAGGACATGCGTGCTCTGACGCGGGATTTCTATACAATGTTCTATCATCGCACGCCGGACGACGCGCAGATCGACCATGTTCTGGCTGGGAGAGACTAGTTGACCCGCTCCGCGGCGCCGGGGCTGGCGATCGCAATCGCCGTGCTGATCGCCGGACTGCTGCTCGCCTTCACCGTCGGCCGTTATCCGGTCTCGCTCGCCGAGCTCGCGAACGTTCTGTTTTCGAAATTGACCGCCCACCGCGCCGACGTGTCCCCGGCCGTCGAAAGCGTGATCATGCAGGTACGCGGGCCGCGCGTGCTGGCGGCGACGCTGGTCGGTGCGGCGCTGGCGGTTGCCGGCACCGCCTTCCAGGGCCTGTTCCGCAATCCCCTGGTGTCGCCCGATATTCTCGGCGCTTCGTCGGGTGCCGCTCTCGGCGCGGTGATCGGAATTTTCTTCTCGCTCGGCGTCATCGCCATCCAGGCCTTTGCCTTCGTCGGCGGCTTGCTGGCGGTTGCCGCCGTCTATGTTATCGGCTCGGCGGTGCGCTCGCGCGATCCGATTCTCGTTCTGGTGCTGACCGGTGTCGTGGTCGGCGCATTGCTCGGCGCCGGCGTCGGGCTCGTGAAATACCTTGCCGACCCGTACAACCAGCTGCCCGCGATGACGTTCTGGCTGCTTGGCAGCCTGGCGGCGGCGAATGTGTCAGACCTGCTGCCGCTGTTCGGGCCGGTCGCTGTTGGCACGGTGGTCCTCATCGCGCTGCGCTGGCGCATGAACGTCATGTCGCTGCCGGAAGAAGAGGCGCGCTCGCTCGGCGTGGCAACTGGGCCGCTGCGCATCGCGATCGTCGCCGCCGCGACGCTGACGACATCGGCCAGCGTCGCCACCGCCGGCATCATCGGCTGGGTAGGCCTGGTGGTGCCGCATCTTGCGCGCTCGTTGGTCGGGCCCGATTTCGCGCGGCTTCTGCCCGCGGCGGCCATTCTCGGCGGCGGCTATCTGTTGCTGATCGACACGCTCGCGCGCACCGCGGCGGAAGTCGAGATCCCGCTCGGCATACTGACGGCCGTCGTCGGCACGCCGTTTTTCATCTGGCTGCTGGCCAGCATGCAGAGGAACTGGTCGTGAACCTGTCCGGGCATGGTCTCACGATCGGCTATCCCGACCACACGGTCGGGCGCGGGCTCGACGTGACGCTCGCGACCGGCGAGGTGCTCGCTTTGCTCGGCCCCAATGGCGGCGGCAAAACGACATTGCTCAAGACTCTGCTCGGCCTGCTCAGAGCGCAGGCCGGCGAGGTTCGACTCAACGAAAAGCCGCTCAGCACCTATTCGATCCGCGAACGGGCGCGCGTCGTCGCCTATGTGCCGCAGGTGCACATCGGCACCTTTGCATTCACGGTTGAAACCGTGGTGCTGATGGGCCGCACGGCGCATGGCAGCCTGTTCAGCCGGCCGAGCGCGCATGATCGTGCTGTGGCGCATGCGGTATTGGAGCGCTTCGGGATCGCGGCGCTTGCCGATCGTCCCTACACCATGATTTCCGGCGGCGAACGGCAACTGGTGCTGCTGGCGCGCGCGCTGGCGCAGGAGCCGCAATTCATCGTGCTCGACGAGCCCACCGCAAGCCTCGACTTCGGCAACCAGGGCAAAGTGATGAACGAGATTCGCAGCCTCGCGAAATCCGGGCAGGGCGTGCTGTTCACCACGCACGACCCCAACCACGCGCTCCGCGCGGCCGATCGCGCCTATTTGCTGCGCGACGGCCAGCGTATCGCCGACGGGCCGGTGGGGCATGTTCTCAACCGCGACCAACTCGAGGCGCTTTACCGCGCGTCGGTCGACCGGATTACGGATTCCGGCAGCGGCGCGGTGGCATTTCTGCCGGGCTGAGGAAATCAGAACGCGGAGACGTCGAGGCGCTGCTCGCGTGACTGCTCAAGGGCCTGAAGCGCGGCAGCGGCTTCGGCGCGCAAGGCGTCGAAATCAATCTTGACGGCCGCCACTTCAGTCGACACCTCTGCCGATGTCGACGGCCGCACCATCACCACAAGCAAGGCCGCGAAAAAGAACAGAACGGCGGCGCTGGCCAGAATTCGCACAGACATGGTCAAGCTTCCTGCTCGACCCCTCCCCCAACGCCGCCTTATACAAGGCCGGCATTGAAGCCGCGCGAAACCGGGCGCCCCGCTTGGACGCAACTTGTTAGCCACATTTTAACCCGCGGCCGACGGCGAAAAGCGCCGCTTGGCCTTGATATTCCTGCTCTATTTTGCCGGAACGACCAACGAGTAGCGGGGGTCGGCCGCAAGGCACTCGGCCACCGGCAGGCCGAGCTCCTTACGCACGATGTTGGTCCCGAGCACCATCGAGACGATTTTGTAGTAAGCGTGCCGGCGGCTCATGCCTTCGCGGCCCATGCCGCAGTCGGATGATAGGACCAGGCGCTCGGCGGGAATGTGCTTCAGCGCGCGGCGGATGTGCTCGGCAATTTCCTCCGGGCGTTCGACCTGCAGCGAGTGATGGTCGATCACGCCGATGCAGATCTTCTTGTCGGTGATGATCTTGCCGAAGGCTTCGAGGTCCATGCCGCCCGCGCTCGCCGATTCGAAGGTGATGACGTCGGCGTCGACCTTGTTCAGCATCTCGAGCGCATTCTTGTAGCTTTGCACGCTGGTGAACATGCGCTGCTGCGAGGGATTGCCCCAGCAGGTGTGGCACCATACTTCGGTCTTCGCGCGCAAGCCTTTGACGGTCCGGTTGAACACCTCAACGCTGAAGGCCGGATTGATCACGTCGTCGACGATGTTGCGCACCGCGAGCAGATGGATCTGCGGCTCTTCGAACTGGATCACCGGGCAGCCGGCATCGGCCAGATCGTGCAGCTCGGCATTGAGCGCATCCGTAATCGCAAGGATGCGATCCTTCAGCGACTTGTAGTGCTTGTCCTGAACTGCAAATGCGACCAGCTCCGGCCCGATGGTGCCGAACTTGACCGGTCTCCTGGTCATGCGCTGCGCCACCTTGAACATGGCGGCATATTGCAGGTCGCCGCGCGTCACCGGCCCGGAGATGCCGGGCATCACGCGCGATTCGAGATAATCGTGCAGGATGTGGCCGGGCGGAAACCCGAGCCCGCCCTTCCCGGCCGGCGTCGGTTGCGGATCCTTGTCGAAGCCGCCCATGTGACGCGGCGGATAATTGGTCCAGCTCTGGCCGCCGACGTCAGAATCGAAATGGGCGTCGCCGTCGGTGACGATATCGAGGCCGGCCATTTCCTGCTCATGGATATAGATAGAAACGGCATCGACATATTGCTCACGGAACTGGTTGTTCACCATCGCATCGAGGAAGCTGCGCGAACCGAGATTTTGGGTGTACCAGCTCGGCCGCGGCAGCGAGCCGGTGATCGTGGTCGGCAGCATGATGTCTTTGGTAGCGCGAAGCATGACAGGCATCTCCCCGGAGTGGCTTTTTCGTTGGCCGCTAGTTTATGTCTGTCGCGCGCCGCTTGGAAACCATCTTCGTCAATTGATCGCATGAGGCATGGACAAAACAGGCACTGCTGCCCACTTATGATGGGCAGTTTTCATCCTGTGCCAAAATGTCTGCTATAGTGTCCGTATGAGCAAAGACGGCTACAGCTACATCATCCGGCCCAACCCGCTCGATCCGCGGCTGACCGAGCGCGTCCGCGGCGTCGACCAGACCGGGGCTCGCATCGAGACGTCCGTCACCGTCGAGCGCGCGCTGACGATCTTTCTCAACAGCCAGGAAATCGTCACCGCCATGACGATCAACGACTACCCGGAATATCTGGCAATCGGCTATCTGCTCAACCAGAACATGCTGATGCCGACCGACGTGGTGACGGGTGTCGACTACGATGAGGAACTCTCGGTTGTGGTCGTGCGCACCAAGCGCAAGACCAATTACGAGAAGAAGCTAAAGAAGAAAGTGCAGACCTCCGGCTGCGCACAGGGCACCGTTTTCGGCGATCTCATGGAAGCGCTCGAGGACGTCACATTGCCGAAAGCCGAACTGCGGACCTCGTGGCTCTACGCGCTCACGCAGAAAATCAACACCACGCCCTCGCTCTATCTCGAGGCCGGCGCCATTCACGGCTGCGTGCTGGCACGGCGCGACGAGCCGCTGGTCTACATGGAAGACGTCGGGCGTCACAACGCCGTCGACAAGATCGCGGGCTGGATGTTCCAGGAGAAGGTCCCCGCCGCGGACAAGATTTTCTACACCACCGGGCGGCTCACCTCGGAAATGGTGATCAAGACCGTGCGCATGGGGATCCCTATCCTGATTTCGCGATCGGGATTCACCGCCTGGGGCGTCGAGCTCGCACGCAAGGCGAACCTGACGCTGGTCGGCCGCGCGCGCGGCAAGCGTTTCGTTGCGCTCGCCGGCGAGGAGCGAATCGTTTTCGACCAAGACCTCGCTTATGTCGAGGAAGAGAGCGCGAAGCATCGGCGCAAGGCCGCGGTGCATGACGACTAGCTGTCCGCCTACCCTTGGCCTCGTGCTCGCCGGCGGACTTGCCCGGCGCATGGGTGGCGGCGACAAAGCCCGTATTGAGATCGGCGGCGTGTCGATCCTCGACCGCGTCCTGGCGACTTTGTCCGCGCAGTGCACAGGCATCATCATCAACGCCAATGGCGATCCAAAGCGCTTTGCCGATACGGGGCTGGCGGTCGTGGCCGACAGCGTGCCGGATTTCGCCGGTCCGCTCGCCGGAATTCTTGCCGGGCTCGACTGGCTGGCCAGGCAGAAGAGCGGAATCGAGTGGATCGTCAGTGTGCCGGGCGATTGCCCGTTCCTGCCCGACGACCTTGTCGAACGTCTGCACCAGGCACGGCGCAAGATGGGCACAGGTGTGCCCCTCGCCTGCGCGCGCTCCGGCGAGTGGCGCCATCCCGTCGTGGGGTTGTGGCCGCTGGCGTTGCGCGAAGACCTGCGTAAGGCGCTCGCCAAAGACGACGTGCGCAAAATCGAGGTGTGGACGGCGCGGCACGGTGTCGCGATCGCCGATTGGCCGGACCAGCCGGTCGACCCGTTCTTCAACGTCAACACGCCCGAAGATGCGGCCCGCGCCGAGCGCATTGCATTGCAGCAAGCAGGCGCGTGACATTCTTGACCGCGCAGGGCGCGTCCGTATCTGATATAGTCTGAGCCTATGGGTTTGGGAGGAAGTCTATGAAAGCATTCATCATGGCCTGTGTGGCAGCCATCGTCATCGCGGTTATCGGCGGCGTGGCGCTCAACAGCATGCCGGACTCGTCCGAGAAGGCCTACAGCAGCCCGACCGGAGTCCGCCTGGGCGCATAGGCTCGGTTGCACCGATCAATGTAGGCGCCCCGAAAAGCAAGGCGCGCGGAGTATGTCCGCGCGCTATTTTATTTTGGCAAACGGCCAACGTTTCAGTCGCGGTAGTCGTCGGACTTGTAAAGAAAGTGGGAATGGTACGGATCGCGAAGGGTCCATGGTACGTAGTCCAAAGCCCTTCCAGATTCGAGGTCGATCGAAGTTGCAGTTGGCGACGTCACTCCTTCAGAAACCTGCTGTTTAGAATCCTCTTTGGAATCCCCTTCTTTGGAAGACTCCTCCTTTTTAGAATCCTCCTTTTTGCCTGAATCTGTTTTCTTTGCCGGCACCTTGTGATCATTGGCAGCGTATTCGGTCCCAAAGGCAGTAAGCTTGCCGCCGCCCGCCGGGTTGGTGTGGCAACGACCGCAAGACAGGCCGGTCTGTTGCGCGTAGGACGACAGGGCGCCCGCCGGCCTCGAAGCAGACAAAGCTACCAATCCCGCGGCCGCCAGGGCACCGGCCAGTCCGAACACGGCAGCCGCTAATGGTCCCGATCCAAGCTTTTGTCCGCGATCCGTCATTTGCGACCTACCACCTGAGAATAAGCGCCGCCCCCAGCAGGTGTACATTGTAATTTGGATTGTTGCCGGCGAGCCAAACCATATTCTGCGTGCTGTTCGTGAACGGCGGTAAAAACATATACGGCTGCATGTTGTCGATCTGCCAATCGTTGACGCTGTTGCGTTCCCAGGCGTAGCGCCCCCTGATCAGGGCGTCGCCCGTCCATCCCATTTGCTTCACAAAGCCCGGATCCATCTTATAGGTCAGGATTGCGTCGAGGCGCTGGAACGTGGTCTGTGTATCCGGATAGTTCGGATTGGGCGGCAAGTCCGGATTGGGGTTCGGCACATAGCCATTGTAGAAGAACGGAACAGTGGTCCACGCCCCATTCGACAGGGAGTAGACGTAGCTCAACTTCAGATCGAGCTTGTCATCGATCAGCACCTGCTTGAGAGCGACCGTGACCGTGTTGGTATTGTCATTGACGTCCGAGTCCCAGGTGCTGGTAGCGGGCCCGGTCGTGCCTCCGCCGCCGACGATGCGTTTTCTTGCCTGGTCATAAGTATAGGACACCATCAATTGGGTTCGGCGATTTGGCGCCCAAATAAGCTCGGCGCCAACGTTCCACGAATTGTTTTTCAGGATTCCGAGTTCGCGCGCGGGACCCAATGCGTCCGTTAGATAGTCCTGAAGCAGAAAGCCTGCGAAGGGCGACACCGTGATCGTCGGAACGACGACCACATCGACCTGGAACTTGCCGATATTCTGATTGCGATTAGCGAGCTCAGGGCTCCTGTAGTTTTCGTTCCATTTGCCGCGCGAGCTGCTTTGCACCGCGTTGGTATAGGTTCCGTATCTGCGTTCCGCGTATTGCCAACTGCCGCGAGCCGTAAGCCAGCTATTAAGCTTGTACACCGTATAGAGCTTGCCACTATTTTCGGCCGTGTGGTCCGCATCGTTCCACGACCAGGCGTATCTTTCGTAGCCGTACTGCGCGCCTGCCGTCAGGCCGCGCAACGGCGTCCAGATCAATTCGGCGAGGCCGTTTTGCTTGGTGTAGGAAACCGGAATAGAGAGCTTCGGCTCAAACGAATTTATGCTCGAGTCGGTGTTTACGTAGGTGCCAAAAAATTGCGTCGGCGTACCGTTATCGTAATCATAATAGCGATAGGCAAGCTTAGATTTCAGCTCGGGCGTAAGCTGCGTCGTTACAACGTTATTGCTCAATATTGTGTTGGTTTTGCCGTTTAGACTCGTGAAGGGTAGTGCGGCTGCGCTCGTTGCCGGCTGACCATTAATGGGGGCAGTGATGAGTCCGTTGGAAGTAAAGGGCAGATACGCATCGTTCTGCCGCATCATGGTGTATGAGGTAGTCCCCATGTAACGGCTCTTCCCGGGGAGATCCACGCCCATGGTGGCGGTAACAGCATTGGCGTTATTGTCTGGCCACAGCGACATTCGGCTAAACGCCGGACTGCAGAATGTCGGACCACAAGGTATGCCGGGTGGATTTCCGGCTATCGGAGTGGCCGGATCAAAGAAGGGATTGTCGATATCGAAAGAGCTGTCGCCCCTGTAAATCGAGCCGTTGTAGGCCAGCTTGAAGTTGAACTTCTTGTCCCAAGGCGTTGTGCCGACATATTCGCCGTTGAGCCCGAAATTCTGCGTGGAATCGTTCACCGGGGCCGGGGCCTCCGCGACAGTGCCGACGCTAGAATTGAAAGCTACGCCCATCGCCTGGGTACCCTGGCGGCGCATGTGCGAGTAGTCGGCCTTGATGTCCCAGGCGTCGGTCGGGGTCCACCGATATTCGACCGCCGCCGTATCGCGCCGAATACCGATATCGGTCTGATTAACATTGGAATTGATGATGCTCTGAACGCCACCGGGACCGTTAAAATTTCCGAGTGACGCTGCGCCGAACAGCGCGGTACTCAGCCCATTTCGCAACGTTAAGTGGTTAGTGCCAATCCCGTCATAAATCGTCCGTGCGCTGGTGCTGTAAAGATGCGGGGTTTGATCCCACTGGAAATTGAAATAGTGCTCGCCAGCTTTCGATGCATCGAGCCAATAATACTGATCGCTATAGCCGATATTCTTGCCGCCGATGTCAACTTGATAGAGGCCGTCCCTGCTTCCCGTGGACAGCCAAACGTTCCCGAATGGTCCCGGCTTGATGGTGCTGTACTGGTAGTATTTAGCGAGACTGTCCTGCCGCAGGTAGTTCAATCCGTCCCGTTGCGGATTGTTGACAAAGAAGCGGCCGCCAACGTCCAGCTCGCCGTGGAACCACCAGAAGGGGATCGGGTCAGCCTTCACCGCGGCCTGATCGGCCGCGCGCGCAGCCGGCGACGTTGGGCCGAGCGCCATCGTCCCAGCCACGCAGGTCAAAAGGAATTTTCCCCGTCGTTTCATCACAGCCGCCCCTCAGCGCTCCTTTCCGCGTTCACCGCTCTATCTGAAGAAGAACGTCCCTGACGGATGGTTCGAGCCATGAACCTTCGAATGGCAGTTGGCACACCCTTTGTTGAAGACAAACTGGCTGTTCGTCGGCCCCAGGACATTGCCGCCGTGGTTGACGAAGCCATGGCATTCTTGACAAAGCTTGGGGACTTGCACTTTCAGCATGGCCATCTTCGTTGACCCATGCGGATCGTGGCAATTGAGGCAGTTTTCGCGAACCGGATTGTGCTCCCAAAGGAACGGGCCGCGTTTTTCCGCATGGCACTTGTAGCAATTGTCGTTCACCGAATTTTCGCGCAGCATCGCTTCGGTGGCGCTGCCGTGTGGATTGTGACAGTTCGAGCAGGTGATCTTGCCCTCACGCACCGGCATGTGTGACGAGAAGTAATTCTGCGCGCGCCGATCCTTGTGACACTGGTAGCAGGTGTCCGGTGCAAAAGCTGTTTTCAGCTGGAATTTGCGGGACACGTTCTTCATGACCGTGTGGCAGTTGCTGCACATCAGGCCCCGCGTCTCGTGCGTGCTGCCATCCCAGTACGTCCGGTCACCGCGTTCGTGGCACGCGAGACAGATCGCATTGTTTTCTTGCGCGGTGCGCGATCGGTCTTCCGGTCTGAAAGAGATGATACCTCCGACGCCGCGACCCCCGCCGGCATTCACATGCTCAGAACCTGGACCATGGCAGCTTTCGCACTCGAATTTGCCCTTCTGCGTCCTGGCAAGTCTACCCATCAGGGTGTGGTTGAATAAATCGGCCTGCGTCGAATGACAGGTAACGCAAACCTTTGTGCCGACAACTGTGGCTTCTACGGGTTCGCTCGGTTTCGTTCCCCCTGAGACCGGCCCGTTCGGTGTCGACTCAGCAGGTGAGGATTTCGAACTCGAGCCTTTTTGACTCCACTCTTTTATTGCATCGAAAAGGCTTTCAGCCTCAGCAACCTTTGAGCCAGATTGCGGGCGATCCGCGCCAATGCGCTTGCTGAATTCCTTCAATGCCGCATATGCGCCGTCAGAAGAATCCTGGCCTGCCGACGTTCTTGAGATTTGAACGGAACCCGCGACCGGTTGACGTCCTGAATCAATGAGTTGGGCGTAATTTTTTAGGGCAAAAAAGAGTTCGCTCTGAACATTTGGTTCTGCGGCATGCGCGATCCCCCCATAGTGCGCCACGAGGACATAGAATGCGCCAGCGACAAGCGGGCCCGAGCGACAAAGACCCACCGCCCCAAAAAACATTGGCAACCCCCTGCCACCCAGCCTAACTCCTTCATGATCCACGTCTAATTCTTCACTCTCAACACTCAGAAACCTGTAGCCCACGCTTTTTTTTCAGGTGTTGCTTTCCTGCACGAGAGCACCTTATTCCGGCACCTTCTTCATCCAATGGGCGGCCATCAGCAGCAACTCGCCCAATTCGTCCTTGTGCGCCAGTCTAACGGCGCTAAACTTTTGCGGTGCGGAAGCTTGTTTTCTAAGCCCGATCAATGATTTACGAGCACCGCGGTCGCGGCGGAGAGGTGTAGAACGCTGATGTTCTGGGTGATCCTCGCACTGATGACCGGCGCGACTGTCTTTGCGGTTATCTGGCCGCTCGCACAAGCCAAGGAGGCCGTTCGATCAGGGAGCGATGTCGAAGTCTATCGCGACCAGCTCGATGAGCTCGACCGCGATCTAAAGGCGGGCACGATCGGCAAAAACGAAGCCGAAGCGGCTCGCGTCGAGATCGCTAGACGATTGCTCGCCGCCGCCGATGCGGCAAAAGCCCAACCCGTTGAGGATCACCCGGCCACGACTGCACGGTTCCGGCGCGCGGCCATCGTGGCGGTCCTTCTCTTACTGCCCCTTGGCGCCGTCAGTCTTTACCTGCGGTTGGGCTCACCCGAGCTGGCCTCGGAAAATTCGACTATCGGGCGCGATACGCGGTCGAACCAGCAGACGGGGATCGAAAACTTGGTCGCTAAGGTTGAAGACCATCTTCAAAAAAATCCCAAGGATGGCCGCGGATGGGAGGTCCTGGCGCCGGTTTATCTGCAACTTGGCCGCTACTCGGATTCGGTTCGCGCCTGGCGGAGTGCCTTGTTGCTGCTTGGGGAGACCGCCGAACGCCAGGCCAATCTTGGTGAAGCGCTGGTTGCCGAGGCGAATGGAGTTGTCACCGACGAGGCGAACAACGCTTTCGTTCGTGCCGTAACTCTGGACAAGACGATCGTAAGCGCCCGCTACTATCTCGGCGTGGCCGCCGAACAGGATGGAAAGCGCGAGGAGGCAGCCAAAATCTGGAGAGATCTCATTGCGGGAGCTCCGGAAGGTGCACCCTGGCTCACCGACGTGCGCACCGCACTCGCTCGCGTGGAGGGCGCGCCCGGCAGCCCTTCGCGTGGGCCGACTGCTGAGCAAATGGCAGCAGCCGTGACGCAATCGCCGGATCAGCAGACCGCCATGATCCGCGGAATGGTCGACGGGCTGGCAGCGCGGTTGAAGCAGGACAGCTCCGATCTCGACGGATGGGTGAGACTGGTACGTTCCTACAAGGTGCTGGGAGAATCCGACAAGGCGCAAGCCGCGGCCAACGACGCGCAACAGGCGCTGCAGAACGACCCGGAGAAGAGAAAACGGCTCGACGCTGCGCTCAAGGAATTGAACGTAAGCTCCCCGGTGGCGGGCCCGCCGGTGAAACCGTTCAACTCGCCTCCTGCACAGGCACAGCCGCAACATAACAGTGACGATGTCCAAGCCATGGTGGATCGCCTGGCCGAGCGGTTGTCAAAATCCGGCTCCGATCCAGACGGCTGGATAATGCTTGTACGGTCGTATTCCTCGCTTGGGCAGAAGGACAAAATGGATGCAGCCGTTGCGAATGCCCGTGCGGCGCTCGCCGGCGACAAAACCGGGCTGCAGGCATTTGACGAAGCGCTTCGACGCTTCGGTGTCGACGGAAGCTCAACGGCGTCGCCACCTGCTCCCGCCACCCCGGTCCCTGCTCAAGCCAACGACGCGAATAGCGAGATGATCCGTGGCATGGTCAGCCGCCTTGCCGAGCGCTTGAAACAGGACGGCTCGGATCTCGATGGCTGGATGCGGCTGGTCCGCTCGTACGTGGTTTTAGGTGAGCGTGACAAGGCCGTTGCTGCGGCGACCGATGCACGCCGGATGATCGGCAACGATGCCGACAAGCGGCAGCGCTTCGATGACTTCGTGAAGTCGCTCGGGCTGGAAAGCTGAACTTTCTAAATCTGCAAGAGATCCGCGCCTATGCACCATAGAGACGGCGCGCACGCCGGATATATGCGGTCACGATGGCCGACGCGCGATCCGCAAATCCCACGTCCATCAGTGCCTGCAAGAGCAGCGATTTGAACCTGAAATCGACGTGATACCGGACGTCCGTTCCACCCTCCGCCACCTGACCAAACGTCCATCTCTGTTCGAATCGCTCAAACATCGGATCGTGGCTGCTGATCGTAAGTCCATGCGGGCGGTCCAATCGCGCGATCGTCGAGAATTGCTTGCGAAGAAAACCTGTCCCGACGGTCAGATCGGTCCAGATTGCCTCATCCGTGCGGCGGCGCACCCGCGTAGCGATCATCCACGGTATGAATTCCGGGTATTTTTCGACATTGGCGACGAGATCGAACATCTGCTCCGGTGTGTATTTCAAATGCGCCCGGTGGGAATACGTCGCCATGGCCCATCATCACTCAAAACGCATCCGGGTCACCCCCGATGAAACCATCGATGGTGAACCGGAGACGTGGACCAATCAGTGTTCAAAATCGAGCTTATTCCTTCGCCTTTTGCGGTGGGTGCACGAGATTGGCGTGGCAATCGACGCAGGTGACCCCGCCCTGCTTGAGCATTGCGTGAGAGGTGCGTCCATCCTCGCTCTTCGGGACAATCGCGTTGGCATCATGACAGCCGCGGCAGGTGACGCTGTCCCATCGGCGCAGCTTGGCCTGGGTTTCCTCGGTGAGCTTTACCCGGTGATCCGCCCAGGCCTTCGGATCCTTGAAATTGTGCGTGAGTTCGGAAATCGCGTCTCGTATGCCCGAGGTGGTCTTCACATAGGTCTCGAAGAACCAGTTCGTTGTGGGAATGTGACAATCACCGCAACTGGCCAGGACGCCCTTGTTGTTGCTTCGATGCGCCGACTTTTTGAAGTACGGATCGTCAGCCTGAATGCTCATCGAGTGACAGGATGTGCAGAATGCATTGGTCCCTGTGGCATGATAAATCATCGTGCTCGCAATGATGGCTCCCGCGCCGACTGTCGCAGCGCCAAGCAGCAGAACTGCGAAGACCCACCGTTTGATCTGCATCTGCATTGCTGAATCTCCGAATGGAGCCGAAGCGGAATTCACGCCGAAAACAATAAGCAAGCCACGTGAAACCGCGATACGCCTTAGCCGCGCATCGCGCGCGGCTAGAGCGGCCTAATCGGACTGGCCTGACGTGGAGCTATTTTTTCTGGCCCTCTTTATATTTTTTACCGTAATTATTTAGCGTAGGTGCCGCTGTATGACACTTGGCGCAGGACTGACCGGTTTTCTTCGCGATGGCAGGGGTCGCCATCGCGGGACGCGACGTGGTTGTTACAACCGCAAAGGCAATCAGCAGTGCTGTCGACATCCCGACCGCTGCAAACGCAATCTTGACACCCTTAGGCATAGAAAACCTCCCTCAACTGCGATTGCGCCGTTTAGGAGCAAAACGCCTGATCAGTATAGCGTTTCGGCCCTATCCCGGATAGCGAATACGGTGGCAGTCACCAGTTACCGCCCAAGCAGACGCACCGACTGCACGCACAAGTCAGCTTCCGATCAGTGCTGCATAGGAAAGAAAGCCGACACGCGCTCCGGGCTCAATCGCCGTCACGTCCTCGGGGAATTCCAACAGCCCGTCTGTTTCGGTCAGCGACGTCAGAACACCGGCGCCGTCCTGCGGATGTTTGACGGCTTCAATTTCTCCATCGGCGGCACGCCTGAGCGCCACGCGTACGTATTCGCGGCGGTCTTTCTTTTTCCTGTAGGCGAAAGCAGCCCTCACCGGCAGCGGTACAAACTTGTCGGGCGGCGCGCCGGAAAGGCGGCGCAACAATGGTTTCACGACACGGACGAACGTCACGAATACTGCGACGGGATTACCCGGCAGACCGACGAATGCTGCGCGCTCGCCCGTCTTCTCTCCGCGAATGACGCCCATTGCGACCGGCCGCCCAGGCTTTATCGCAACGCGCCAGAACACGAGACTGCCAGTACGCTCAACCGCGCTGCGCACATGATCGGCCTCCCCGGTTGAGACACCGCCGGAGGTCACGACGAGATCGTAGCCCGCGGCTTTTTTCAGGGCGTCCGCAAGCACGTCGGGATCGTCACGGAGGATACCAAGATCGGTAACAGCCGCACCGAGTCGCTCAAGCAACTCGGTCAGGAGGAAGCGGTTGGAATCGTAGATCGCGTTATCTTTGCGGGTCGTTCCCGGCTCCACAACTTCATCGCCAGTCGAAAAGATTGCGACTTTGAGACGCCGCCTTACCAGGAGCTCCGTCAGCCCGACAGCGGCAGTCAACGCAATGTGCTGCACCTCCAGCACTGTGCCTGCCCGGAGTAAGACAGCACCGGCATGGATATCCTCGCCTGCGAGTCGCCGATTGGCCCCGGATTTCAGGCCTTTTGGGACGATCACGCAATTGCCCTCGACAGTCACGTCTTCCTGCATGAAGACGGTGTCGGCCCCTTTGGGCATCGCCGCGCCGGTGAAAATTCGAATGGCTTCACTCGATTTGAGTGGGGCTATCGTTTTCGCACCTGCGGTGAGACGGCCCGTGACGGTGAGTTTTGTGTCGCCGTCGGCACGCAAGTCTGAGTGCCGGACGGCATAGCCATCGACTGCCGAATTGTCGAAGGGCGGCAGGTCGACCGGGGCTTTTACGTCCATGGCCACAACGCGGCCACGCGCGTCATGCAGCGACACTTTCTCGGTCTCCGCGACCGGAGCGACCCTCTCGCCGATCAGCCGCTCCATATCGTCGAGCCGGAGCAGCGGCCCGGAGAATGCAAAGCAGTCGTCGGTGAGCTGCGCCATTACCGGCCTCTTGCGGCGATGGTCGCCTCCACCGCGCCGACGGCAACTGCGCGCGCGAGCAGCAGGTCGGCGATCGCCTCGATGTCGTTGAGATCGATCACGGGCACTTTCGCCTGCGGCAATGCAACGTCTGACGCAACGGCGATGATGTGGGGGTCTTCCGGGTGAATGAGCGGCTTGCCATTTGCGGCACGATAAATTTCCAGCTTGGGAAAGGCATCGCGCTTGAACCCTTCGACCAGTACAAGGTCGACGGGAGACATCTTCGCGACCAGTCCCCGCAAATCCCACTCGGGCTCTTCGCGCAACTCGTGCAGGATGGCCCAGCGTTTGGCCGACGATATGATCACTTCGGTCGCGCCGGCGGCACGATGGAAGAACGAATCCTTGCCGGGCTGGTCCAGATCGAAACCATGATGGGCGTGCTTGAGCGTCGACACCCTGACGCCGCGCACGATCAGCCGCGGAATCAGCTTGGTGATCAGCGTGGTCTTGCCCGAGCCACTCCAGCCGGCGAGACCGATAATGCGCATGGAACCCTTGGTCGGTGCGTTCATAATCGTGACTGCCGCCTTATAAGACCAATCCGAGCGCGAGCAACATCCCGAAAAACAGTTGCGTCAAAACGGTTCGTACCAGAATCCGATTAAACCCGCGGCCGCGCGGTTCACGCATGAAATAGTAGATCATTGCGATTGCAACCGGCAGCGCGATGAACGCCGGCAAAACCGAGCCCCGCGGCAGGGCTTCGCCAATCGGACGCAGCAGCGCAAAGGGAAACAGCATCAGCCCGGCATAAATCCACGCAGTGAGGCCAGGCCCCGCTACGATCGCAAGCGTCCGCCGGCCAACGCGCGCATCGGCTTCGGCATCGCGATGATTGTTTACGAGCAGCACCGCGCCCGCGAGCAAGCCTAGCGCCAGGCCGGTCTGGATCGCAACGACATTGAGCTCGCCGGTGTTAAGCCAATAGACGCCACACACCGCGCCAAGCCCAAAGAAGATCACAACGAACAACTCGCCAAGCGGCGTGTACGCAATCGGCATCGGCCCGCCCGTATAGGCCCAGCCGGACAGAATAGAAAAAATGCCGAGCAACATGATTGGCCAGCCGCCCACCGCGACGAGATAAAGGCCCATAAGCGCCGCAACTGCAAAACAGACCATCGCGCCGCGCTTGACGGCGGTTCCGTCCAGCAATCCGGAGGCCGTCACGCGTGGCGGCCCCACGCGATCGGGGCCGTCGCCACCACGCTCCGAGTCCGCTGCGTCGTTGTGAAGATTCGTGCCCAGCTGGATAAACATACTGCCAAGGAGGGCCGCGAAGATTGCCCCCCAATGCAGTTCCCGTTCGACCGCCCACGCGAGCGCCGCGCCGACAATGACCGGCGTCATCGAAAGGGTGAGCGTCCGGGGACGCGCCGCCATAATCCAGGGTGACAGCTGCATGGCTGCACAGTTTAAAATAATGCAGACAGGATCGTATATATGCAGAACGCCCGGCTGCGAAGCCGGGCGTTCTCAAATTGCAATTGTGAAGGATTTATTCGGCCGGGCGCATCGCCCCGCCTTTGACCTTATCCGCCTGTATTTCCTCCTTGGCCCAAAGACTGTGGTGTTCCTTGGCCCAATTGAGATCGACGTTGCCGTCGGCCATCGCCCCGAACGCTCCTTCCATCCCGATCGAGCCGAGATAGATGTGGCCGAGAATGAGTGCGACGAACAACACGCCGACCACGGCATGGAAAATTTCCGCCAACTCCATGTTACCGACTGTCAGCCCGGAGTAGAACGGGAACATCAGCATGAAGCCGCTGATGATCATTGCCGCGCTGGAAACCATGATGATCCAGAACAATATTTTCTGCCCGGCATTGAATTTGTAAGCGGGGGAGTGCGTGCTGTTCGTCGGATCAAACATCCCGCCGCCCTGCTTGAGCCACTCGACATCCACGGCGGTCGGCAGGTTGCGCCCGATCCACATCACGAACATCAGCACGACACCAAGCGTGAAGCCGAAGCTGAGGAAGTTGTGAGAGTACTTCGCCCATTCCGACCATGCGCTGAAGGCTTCCGGCCCCATCCACGGCAGGAGCAATACCCGGCCGAATGAAATGTTGAGCCCGGTTATTCCGAGGATGACAAACGTGATGGCCGTCAGCCAATGCACAAAGCGTTCCAGCACGTCAAAACGCAGAATGTTTATCCCCGAATAGCCCGATTTGACGCGCATCGGCCCGCGCCACAGATAGAACAGGACGAGCACGACCAGCATGCCGATAATGGAAATTGCGCCGATCCATTTCAGAGTGACAGTGTGAAACTGACGCCACTCGCGACCAGCCGGATGAACAAGCACGCCAGACTTTTCGTCCGGAATAGTGACACGGCCCTGAATCGTTTTAAGCTGCTGCAACAACTGTTGCTCTTTCACGGCATCGGCCGTCGGATTGATCATACCCGGCTGCTGCGCCGAGACCGGAGCCGATATTGCGACAATGAATGCGAGCGCCAGCGCGCCGGCGATCAAGCGCATTTGCGCCACAAGTTTCGCCATGCGTTTCCCTCCCTGAGACTTCACGTTTTTTCTGAATGGACCGGCGGTGCGACGGAGGCCGCACCGCCAGAGTGCATTACGTGGCGATTGACTCGCGATAGGCCGTCTGCCAGCCCCAGGCGCCGGAGCCGTAGCCGCGCTTCGACACGCGCTCCTTGTAGATCTGGGCAATCACGTCGCTATCGCCGGCGAGCAGCGCCTTGGTCGAGCACATCTCGGCGCACAACGGCAACTTGCCTTCGGCAAGCCGGTTGTTGCCGTATTTCTCGAACTCTTCCTTGCTGAAATCGGCTTCCGGACCGCCGGCACAGAACGTGCACTTGTCCATCTTGCCGCGCGACCCGAAGTTACCGACCTTCGGATATTGCGGCGCGCCGAACGGGCAAGCGTAGAAGCAGTACCCGCACCCGATGCAGAGATCTTTCGAATGCAGCACCACCGCGTCGGCCGTGGTGTAGAAGCAGTTCACAGGGCATACCGCCGCGCAGGGCGCGTCGGTGCAGTGCATGCAGGCCATGGAGACCGACCGTTCACCCGGCTTGCCGTCATTAAGCGTGACGACGCGCCGGCGGTTCATACCCCAGGGCACTTCGTGTTCGTTCTTGCAGGCAGTGACGCAGGCGTTGCACTCGATGCAGCGGTCGGCGTCGCAGAGGAATTTCATTCGCGCCATGGTCGTTGCTCCTTACGCTGCTCGAATCTGACAGAGGGTGACCTTCGCCTCTTGCATGCCCGTCGCCGGGTCATAGCCGTAGGACGTGATCGTGTTCGCGCTTTCGCCGAGCACGACGGGATCGGCGCCTGCCGGGTAGTTGGCCCGCAGGTCCTCACCGCCGAGCCAACCACCGAAGTGGAACGGCATCCAGGCAACGCCCTTGCCGACACGTTCGGTGACGAGCGCCTTTACCTTGGCCTTTGAGCTGTTCTCGGTGCCGGTGACCCAGACCCAGCCGCCGTCCTTGATCCCTCGCTCCGCGGCATCGGCAGGGTTGATCTCGATGAACATGTCCTGCTGCAGTTCGGCGAGCCACTTGTTGGATCGCGTCTCTTCGCCGCCACCCTCGTATTCGACCAGCCGGCCGGATGAGAGAATAAGCGGGAATTGCTTGGCGATACCTTTTTCCAACGCCGCCTTCTGGATCGAGAAGCCGATATTCGGCAGCCGGAACTGTCTGGCATCGGGCAGAGACGGATACTTCTCCACCAGATCGACGCGCGGCGTGTAGATCGGCTCGCGGTGCACCGGGATCGGATCCGGCAGACCGAAGGCGTTCATACGCGCCTTGGCGTTTCCGTAAGGGATGCAGCCGTGCTTCAACGCCACGCGCTGCACACCGCCGGAGAGGTCGGTGGACCAGGACACTGCGTCCGGATTGGCCGGGTTGACCTTGTTGATCACCGCCAACTCGGCCTCGGTGAGATCCTTGTCCCAGCCGAGCTTCTTCAGGACACCGACTGTGAACTCCGGATACCCGTCCTTGATCTCCGAATCTTTCGACGCGGAGCCATCGGCCAGCATGCTGACCTTTATCGTGGTGCCGTCGGGACGCTTCTCTTCGCGTTCGACGCCAAAGCGGGCGCGGAACACGCCGCCGCCATCCATCGCGGCGAGGTTCGTGTTGTAGAGCAACGGCGTGCCGGGGTGCCTGACCTCCGGCGAGCCCCAGCATGGCCAAGGCAGGCCGTAGTAGTCGCCCTTGTTCGGGCCCGTTGTCGCCCGCTGGGTGAGCATGTCGAAGTCCGCCTGGTTCGCCATGTGCGACTTGATGCGCTCAGGCGACTGGCCGCAGTAGCCGGTCGACCAGCTGCCGCGGTTGATTTCGCGGAGAACGTCCTCGGCCACTGGCAGGTTGTTCTCGACCTTGATGTTCTTGAACATCTGGTCGGCAAAGCCGCACTTCTTGGCGATGCGATAGATGACCTCGAGATCGTCCTTCGATTCGAAGATCGGCTTGACGACCTGCTCGCCCCATTGCATCGAGCGGTTCGATGCGACGCGCGAGCCCTTGCACTCGAACTGGCTGGCGACGGGCAGAAGGTACATGTCCTCCTTGCGTCCGGCCTGCACCGCAAGCGAAGCCCACGTTGTCGGATGCGGGTCGGCCACGACGATCAGCTCGAGAGCCTTCAGGCCCTTCAGTGACTCAGGGATACGCGTGATCGAATTGCTGGCGTGACCCTGAACGAACATTGCACGCACGTTGTCCTTTTGGGCAACCTGGTCTTTCGGCAGGATCGCCGCATCGAACCAGCGTGTGAGCGGGATGCCGGCCGTCTCCATGATCTTCTTGTCGTCAAAACGGCTGACCAGATAGTCGTAATCGACCTCCCAGGCGCGCGACCAGTGCTTCCACGCGGCTTCGGTGAGGCCGTAGTAGAACGGCAACGTCACGATATCGAGGCCGACGTCCGTTGCACCCTGCACGTTGTCATGGCCGCGGAAGATGTTGGCGCCCATGCCGGCGCCACCGACGTTACCGGTAAGCAGCAGCAGCATGCAGCTTGCGCGCACGTTGGCGGTTCCGACCGTGTGCTGGGTCTGACCCATGGCCCAGATCAATGTCGATGGCTTCTCTGTCGCGAAGAGCTTGGCGACGCGTTCGAGCTGCGCGCCGGGAATGCCGGTGACGCGCTCGACCTCTTGCGGATTCCACTTCTCCATTTCCTTGCGCGCGTCCTCAAAGCCGTACACGCGCTGCCGGATGAACTCCTTGTCCTCCCAGCCGTTCTTGATGATGTGGTGCATGATTCCGTAAAGCACCGGGATGTCGGTGCCTGGCCGCATGCGCACATATTCGGTCGCGTGGGCAGCAGTCCGTGTCAGGCGAGGGTCGATGACAATGACATTCGCCTTTTTCATCTCGGCGCCTTCGAGCAGGTGCTGCAGCGACACCGGATGGGCTTCGGCAGGGTTGCCGCCCATGACCATCTGCGTTTTGGAGTTGCGGATGTCGGTGTAGCTGTTCGTCATCGCGCCGTAGCCCCAGGTATTGGCCACGCCGGTGACGGTGGTTGAGTGGCAGATGCGCGCCTGATGGTCCGTGTTGTTGGTGCCCCAGAAGGCGCCAAGCTTGCGGAACAGATACGCGCCTTCGTTGGTACTCTTGGCCGAACCGAGCCAATAGACGGAATCGCTGCCTGACTTCTCGCGGATCGCCAGGAGCTTGTTGCCGATTTCATCAATGGCAGCATCCCAGGACACGCGAGTCCATTTGCCGTTGGTCAGCTTCATCGGGTACTTGAGACGGCGCTCGCCTTGCACGATCTCGCGTACGGCTGCGCCCTTGGCACAATGCGAACCGCGATTGATCGGCGAATCCCAGCCCGGCTCCTGGCCGACCCAGACGCCGTTCGATACTTCGGCCATGACGGTGCAGCCGACCGAACAATGCGTGCAGATGTTCTTTCTGATAGTTGCGCCCGCCAAATTGGGCCCCGCCGCTTCCGCCTTCTGCACGGTCGCAAGCGGCAATGCGCCGATAGTGGCAAGGCCTGTCGCTACCAGCCCTGACCTGCGCAGGAAATTGCGGCGATCGAGGCCGCCGGCGGCTTGGTTGCCGACAGTCGCTGCGAGATTGCTGCGACGTGTCTGACGTTCTGTTCTCTTGATCAGCACGGCTGCATCTCCCTCACTTCGGATAACGGTTGGTGCGGTAATAGGCTTGCACGTCGGCGGAATTCGCCTGATAGCGAGCCTTCTTCTTGTCGGCATCGGACTCGGCGGCCACCGCTTCCGTGGCGAGCGGCGCGGCCGCAGTCACTGCAAGACCTGCGCCGGCGCCCATCGCGCGCAGGAAGTCGCGACGGCCCAACTTTTCCTTTTCCTGTTCTTTCATCGCCGTTCCCTCCTTGAATTCGTCCAAACGTTTTTAATCCCGTGCCGGCTTTCAGGCCGACAACTCGAAAGCCTCTGTTTCGATGTCCATGAAGACGCGGCCGAGCGACCCCAACCGCCTGTAGAAATCCGCCGCTTGCGCCTTCTCGAGGTCGGTGAAGAAGCGCGTGATCCACGGCGCCATGTGCTTGTCGAAGATGAGCCGATCAGAACCCGGCGGCGCCGGCAACCGACGGCTCGCAAGCCCAGACATGATCTCGCACAGGATCCCGGCATGATCTTCGGGCTCGGCGATGCCTTCGGCGCGCGCGATGCCGATCTTCGCAAGATCCTCGCGCAGACGCGCAAGCGGGCGGTCATGCAGGAACCCGCTCAGGTAATATGAGCCGTAAGGCAACAGCTCGCCGCGGCCGATGCCGATGAACAGATCGAAAAATTCCTGTTCGACACGGTCGGGTTTAGCCTGCTCGGCAGCATCGGCGAGTGCAACGTGCGCGAGACCGAGCGGTGACGCATCGGCACGCAACTGGGAAATTCGCGACAGCAATGCCGAATCCGGCGCACGCAACAGCAGCGCCGCGAGCAACGCGTACTCCTGCGCCCGCGCGACATCGACTTCATCGATGTCTCCAGCCACTTTGCTTGCGCTGTAGAGGTCCGGACGTAGCACGGCGCGATCGACGCCGGTCGCCGCTTCAACGGAAATCACCCTTTCGGCGGGTACGCGTAGCCAGTTCGAAACCGACGGCTGCGAAATGCCTATTTGGCGTGCAAGCTCACTCACGCTGCCTGCAGCGCGAATCGCTTCGGAAAGGCCCGGATCCCTCATCCGACTCCACTTCTTTCAAATTATGCCAATGAAAAGCGTAGCGACCGATCGCCAGAAGGGTCAATAGCCTGAGGCTATACCGCTGGATCAATATTCCGTTTTCTACTGTGGCATTGCGCCACCATGGCGCCGTGCAAATTTTTTCTCCGGTGCTGGCTCAGACGGCTCCGTTTGCACCGCAGCATTTTCATTGCGTTGCAGCAATTCCTCGGTTGATGCCACATCCGATTGCAACGGGCTCACTGCTTCCGATTGCGGCGGGCTTACCGCTTCGGATTCATTCGGAGTTGGTGTCGTTGAAGAATCTACGACGCGGTCAGCATCCGACTCCGATGAAGTGTTCTCGCGCGGAACTTCTCCGAAAAGGTCGGACACCATGCGCTTGACGTCGAGATTGGGGTCAAGATCCCCGAAGCCGGGAATCCCATCGGGCCCGGCAGTATCCCAATAGTTCTCGTTTAGTCCCACAAAGTCCCGGACGGCCGGATCAGATGACCAGGCGCGACGAAGCGCCGCACGCTTCAGCGCCTCCGGCACGCCGGTCCGCATGAACGCCGTTATGTCGGTCTCCGCACTGATCGATTCGATTGGCGGCAGGCTTTCAACATCGAATTTCGGGACCGGCGTCGCTTGCGGCGCAGAGGCGACGCCGCCTGGTTCGCTTTCCGCCACGGGTTCCGCAGGCGGGTTGCCGGCCGCTTCTTTCTTCTCGGTGCGTTCGCCGGCCTCCTGCTTGCGGCGCGACCAACGGCTGAAAAAATTGTCAGGATCGTTCATGTGCGATCCTCCCCTGTCGACGGATCGCGCCGCGCCAAGGCGTCAGGATTCGCGCGGTCGCGCTTTCGTTTCACGAATGCGCGCTCGACATGGTGTTCCGTCACGAAGGCTGCAATGGCGTCCTGCAACTGTTCCGGCATCGGCAGCGACTCGACAATCTGTTCGCCGGCTTCCGTCATACCCTCGCCTTCAGCTGGATCCGCAGTAACGATGGCGAGCTCGTAAGGCGGATCGCGCTCGACCGGACGCAAGACGACCCACAATTGCGGCGGATCCAATTGCAGGTTGTCGCGATAGTGCGCGGTCTCCGACCGGTACAATTCCACGGCGGCAGCGCCGGCGTAGAAAGTTGCACGCTCGCCATCATCGGTCAGTTTCGTCCAGGCCGGCGTGTCAGGCACGCCGGCGAGGATCGCGATGGGGCGCCAGTGAAAGTCGACCCATCGACTCGCGCCCTTGCTGCGCTCGACGACGACGCCGACCTCAAAGCGTGCGAGTGGTTCGACGATGCTCAACTGACAGCCTCCAAATGCTGCACTGGCAGCCCCGTCAGCAGGTTCTGCGGTTTCATACGGATTGTCTTGTCGCTCGTCATCGCCAGGATCAGATAGACCGGATCTCCCCTGACTTTCTCCACCATCAACGCCGGGTCGGCGAATGTCAGACGGAACAGGCCGATGACGCGCGCCAAGGTCGTATCGTCAATCTCTTCGCCGTGCCACAGCTTATCACCGATTTTGGTCGCATCGGCATCGAGGCCGACATACCAGGTGAGATTGACATCCTGCAGCTCGGGCACCGCTTCGATGCTGACATTGATGCCGAGCAAATGCGCGATCCAGCGCTGCATCGCCTGCGCCAGCGCGTTCAGTCCCTCGCGACTGGCAGTCAGATCGAGTGCCATGTCGAACTGGTCGCTCCGCTCCCAATAGCTGTCAGCGTTCTCTTTGTTGATGATGTCGATTTCAGCCTCGGCAGGAATCCCCAACATTGAAACCAAAGGTGTAACCGGCGTGGTGTTGACGCCGCCGACGGTTTCTTCGTCCGCCACGATCAGCGATCCGTCGTGCAGCGTGACGCGCTGCGTGCGGAAAAAAAGCTCGGCAGCGCGCAGCACCAACGGATCTTCTATCCCGTCGAGCGCATTGCGCAGGATCACGTGGACCAGCTGGTTTATAAAAAGGGGTGGAACGTTGCCGAAACCGCCCCGTACCAGTTCCCGGAACGCCGCCTCCAGGGTTGCGTGACGCACCAGCCGATCGCGGAACGCGACCATCAGTTTCCAATTTTCGCGCGCATCGGAATCGGCGATCGCCTCGATGTCCGACGCAGACACCGGTATGCGCGGGTCGGCAAGGAGCGCGGCATGCAGCGTGCGCTCGACCGCGCAGGCCTCCGGCGGCGGGAGCAATTCCGGGCGCGCGAGATACAGCTTGAGAAATTCGTCGGTGACGTGCAGGCCACGATCCGAACCGCGGTCGAGCAAATGGTGGCCGCTGGAGATCCAGAAGTCCTTCATTTGCGTTCCCGATCCGCCATCGCAATCAGATTGACGTCGTCGGCAGGCTGCTCGTCCTCGCCGTCGACCTCAAGAAACGAGAAGGCCCGCGCGGGCTTTGCCCCGTTGCGCGGACGTAGCGTGCGAAACGATTCCCGCACGGCGCCGTCTTCAAATGTGCGGTGGACCGCGATCAGCGTATCGGACGGCTGATTGCAGAGCGATTCAGCGAAACTGATTTCTTCTTCTGCCGCCGCGACCGCGTCGTCTCTGGTCGGCGCGCCGAATTTTGACATCAACTGCTGGGCCAGTCTGTCGACCAGCGCTTGCCGGTCGCTTTCGGTAGCATCCACAATCTGCACCAGCGTCGACCATCCGAGCGTCGCCACACCGAGAAAGCCGCTACGGAAAGCCGTACGCGCCTTGCCTTCGAGCGTTGTGGGGTCGCCGTTCCAGAACACGAACGCCCCGGACACCGCCCACTCGCCTGGTTCGGCCGCCTGTTCGAATACAAAAGTATCGGACGGATCGAGTTGTATGGTGCGCAGGAGCTTCACGCGCGCGGACCTCTCGCCTGCGGATCGAACCAGGCCGGCTCGGCGATCCGCGGGAGGAATTTCTTGCGGGTAACTTCTGCCTTGCCCATGCGGCGGATCAGGAGGTCGCCGTTGTCGTCGATATCGCGCCGTATGCCCTGCTCGCGCGGCAAACGCTCGATATAGCTCTTTGCGACGACGCCAAATCCACTTTCCTGCCAAGCATCGATCGCGACCATAAGATGTCGTGCGAAGCTTTCCACCACGTGACCCGACATCAAGTCGGTGAAACCTTCGTCCTCGAGCGCCGTGACGAGGGGATTCAATCCAGGTTCGGCGCCGGTCATCGACACGGTCCGGATCATCCCGGCAAAAACAAGCCAAGGCGGCGTGTCGATTTCGCGCGTGTCTTCCGGCCAAGCGAGCCGGCCCCCGCCGACAAGTCCGCCATTAACAAAAAACGAATCCGGCCAATCGATCACGATCGAGGTCTCGGGCTGCGCGTGCGCGGCAAGCGCATCGGCGAGCGCCGCCATGCCCGCATAAAAGGTCCGGCGCGCCTTCAGCAGCGGCTCGTCAGGTTCCAGCACCACGGCAAATTCGGCCAGATCGAACCGCCCAACATAGACCAGCGTGCCGGCGCCCTTTTCCGGAGCGATCGCCACCGCATGGGCAAAAGCGTCGCCGACTTCGCGCAGACGTATGGCGGTGAATGGCGGCGGTAATGCCAGTTCCGGCGCGAGGCGCGATTGCGAACGGGCCGTCTCAAGCGGCATTGTTCCTCACTCTACCATTCACTTTAGAATACCTATAATTATAGCGGGGAATGTCCCGAGGCCAGCCCCGCGGCCGCCGGGAATAATAATGTGCAGCGGCGTTACTCTGCACTCAGCCTTGAATTGGCGGGACAAGCGAAAAGGTTAACGACCCCTATGGCCGAAGGGCCGCGAAACATCCTGATCTGCTCGTGCGAAGACACCGTGCCGCTCGACGGCGAAAAGGTGCGCCGCGTCTGTCGCGATTCCGTCGTCATTGAAGGCCGGCAATTCTGCCGCGCGGAGCTTGACCGCGTCCGTAAGGCCGCGGCTGGCGGCGAGCCAATCGTGATTGCCTGCACCCAGGAAGCGCCGCTGTTCAACCAAATCGCGGAAGAAGGCGGGTTGGACGCTCCGACATTCGTCAATATTCGCGAAACCGGCGGATGGGCCAAAGACGCCAAAAAGGCCGGACCAAAAATGGCGGCGTTGATTGCGGCAAACGCCTCGCCCGCGCCCGATGTTTCGTTCGTGTCGCTGTCGAGTGAAGGCGTGACACTTCTTTATGGCAAGGACGAACGAGTCATCGAGGCAGCGGAACTGCTCAAGGAGCAGATCGACGTGACAGTGCTGATCAAGTCCGGCTCCGAGCTTGCACCACGGCGGGTGACCGAATTTCCGATCGTAAAGGGCGTCATACGGGCTGCGAAAGGATATCTCGGCGCATTCGAAGTCACAGTCGATGACTATGCAGTACCGGCGCCGTCCTCGCGCGGCGCTTTTGCATTTGGCCCGGCGAAAAACAGCGCGGTGTCAAAATGCGATATCCTTATCGACCTTTCCGGCGGTCCGTCATTATTCCCTGCTGCCGACCTGCGCGACGGCTATTTGCGCGCAGATCCCGGCGATCCGGCCGCCGTTCTTCGCACGGTGCTCAAGGCGCGCGAGCTGACCGGCACGTTCGACAAGCCGCGCTACATCAATTTCACCGAGGACCTTTGCGCGCATTCGCGCTCCAAGATCGTCGGCTGCCGGCGCTGTCTCGACCTCTGCCCGGCCGGGGCCATTGCACCTGCTGGCGACCACGTCGCCATTGATCCGTATGTCTGCGCGGGATGCGGGCAATGCGCCGCCGCCTGCCCGACCGGCGCCGCTGCCTATGCGCTGCCGCCATCGGACGCACTGCTGGGGAAATTGCGGACACTGCTTACTGCCTATCGCGAGGCGGGTGGCACGCAGCCGATCGTCATGTTTCATGATGCCGAGCACGGCAGCACATTGATCGACGCGCTCGCCCGGCACAGCGACGGCCTGCCGGCGAATGTGCTGCCCGTCGAGGTCAACGAGGTCACACAAGTCGGACTGGAATCCGTTGCGGGAGCAATTGCCTACGGCGCAACGGCGGTGCGGATGCTTGTCCGCGCCAAGCCACGCCATGATATCGCCGGCCTGCAAAAGACGATCGCATTGGCCGAACCGATTCTTGCTGGCCTCGGTTTCAATGGCGCGCGCGTTGCGACAATCGAAACCGACGATCCCGATGCGCTAGGCGGTGCGCTGCGCGCGATACCCTCCCTTCCTGCCACGGCGAGGCCCGCGTCGTTTGCGGCAACCGGCCGCAAACGCGAGGTGATGCGGCTTGCGCTGCGCGAGCTGCACGCGGCCGCACCGGCGCCAGTCGACGTGGTGCCGCTGCCTGCCGGTGCGCCGTTTGGCACCGTTGAGGTGAATGTCGAAGGCTGCACGTTGTGCCTCTCCTGCGTGTCGGCCTGTCCGACCGGCGCACTTTCCGACGATCCCGAACGGCCAACGCTGCGCTTCGCCGAGGATGCCTGTGTCCAGTGCGGGCTGTGCAAGGCAACGTGTCCGGAAAAGGTGATCAGCCTGAAACCGCAGATCGATTTCCGCGCCGCCACCGCGATGAGCCGCGTGATCAAGCAGGAAGAGCCCGCCGAGTGCATCCGCTGCGGCAAGCCTTTCGGCGTGAAGAGCTCGGTCGAGCGGGTCATTGCCAAGCTCGAAGGCAAGCACTGGATGTATAAAGACTCAAAGAAGCGGCTCGACGTCATCCGCATGTGCGACAATTGTCGCGTGGAAGCGATGGCGGAAGAGCAATTCGACCCGTTCGGCGCGCCGCACCGGGCGCCGGCGCGCACGACCGAAGACTATTTACGGGAGCGCGAGGAAAAGGGTGAAGGCTAGCTACTTTTTCGTCGCCTTCGCGAGGAAATCCACCAGCGCCTTGCGGTCTTCCGCGGATCCGATCGTCTGCTCCGGCATCTTGGTGCCGGGCGTGTAGCTCGCCGGCCCGACCTCGAACAGCCTGGCCACGGTTTCCGGCGTCCATACGATGTCAAGCTTTTTCAGGGCCGGCGAGAAATTGTAGCCAGGCAGCGTCGCGATGCGGCGCCCGAATATCCCTGACAGCGTAGGCCCGGCCTTGTTGCCTTCGTCGGGAGATAATGTGTGGCAGGCGACACAAGCGCGAAAAATCTCTGCACCGTGATCGCCGGCATAGGCAGCAAGCGGATCTTCCGGCGCCCCAACAACGGCCGCCCCGATCGGTTCGCCGTTCGAAGCATCCCAGCGGCGGATCATCCGGTCCGCACCGCCCGTGAGCAGGGTGCGGCTGTCCGGGAAAAACGCCACCGACCAGACAGGCAGGCCGGGGCCGACAAGTGTGTGCGCAAGCGTGCGCGATTTCCGCTCGATGAGCGCAACGGAGCCACGAATGCCTGCGGCGGCCACAAGATTGCCGTCGGGCGAAACGGCAAGCGCGATGACAGGATTGGGCAAGGCATCAACTTCGCCGAGGGTTTCGCCTGCGGGTGACAGGACGTAGACCTTGCCGTTCGCACCTGCCGTCGCAATTTCGCCGTCGGGAGCAACCGCAACGGCATTGAGCGGCGTCGGCAAAGTGTGAACGGCGGCGCTGCCGCCCGCGAGCGGCCACACGCGCAGCGTCGCGTCGTAGCCCGCACTCACCACACTTTTTCCATCCGGGGTGAACGCAATGCCGTTGACGTTCTGCCCGTGGCCTTCAAGGACTCGCGCCGGTCCGCCGTTCACCGGCCACAAACGGACGCTGCGATCCCATGACGCCGACGCAATCATGGATCCGTCCGGCGACACCGCGAGATTGGAAACAGGGCCGGAATGACCGTCAAAAACTTTGTCCGGCTGCGGCTGCCCGGCAGACCAGATCGCGATGTGCGCATCCGCGCCGGCTGTTACGATGCGTCCGTCCTTGAGATACTCGACGGCATTCACCGCGCCGTCATGAAAGCGAAGGACCTGCTCGGCGGTGTTGCGGGATAGCGACCAGCTGATCGCGGATGTGTCGAAGCTTCCCGAGATCGCATGGGTCCCGTCAGGCGAAATGGCCAGCGCCTTTACCGGACCACCGTGGCCGCGCAATTGAGCATGCGCCGGGGTAAGGGCGATCAGACACACGAACAAGCCGAGAAGGGGATGTTTCGTCCAAAAGGTCATAATGATCCGGTACAAAGTATTGACCCGAGATTAGAACAATTTGAGGCATTCAGGCGCCATTTTCCGCCTCACTTTCACGTTGTCGTAAACAACGGCTCGGATAAGTGCGCCCGCACGGTTAACCGATACGATACGATCGTCCGCTACGACGGTTTTGCCTTGCAGGGAAATCCGCGGCTCGCTCTCCTAGATGCGCTTCCTTTCATACAATCTTCGCAACGCGGGTATCCGTGAGGAGGCCGCTTCAAGCAGCTGGGGTTACCGGCGCGACGCCGTTGTCGATCTGATCGCAAAAGAGGATCCCGACGTGCTCGCCCTGCAGGAAGACAGTAGCGAGCAACTGGAATACATCCGCAGTGCCTTGAACGGATCGCATCGTGTCTGTCTCGATCCGGCATTCTACAAAGCTGACAACGCCTTTAACGCAATTCTGGTCCGCAACACGTTGAAGGTGGCCGGCACCGGCGCATTCTGGATATCTGGGAACGGACAAACGCAATCCAAAATCGACGGATCAATCTGCTTTCGTCACGCGACCTTTGTCCGGTTGCAGAACACAGTCCTGGTCGTCAACGTGCACCTCGATCACACAGACGATGCTGCGGTGAAACAAACGGAGATGAAGGCATTCATCGATTTGCTGGGTGGCATCGCCGGAGTGCCTCCGACGAAAACAGTAGTGATGGGCGATTTCAACAACGTTCCAAAAATGGAGCCGCATTTCCTGCTTGAGAAATTCGGCATGCGCGATGCCGCTCAGCTGCAAGGCAGCGAGGACGGAACATTCTCATGCTGGACGAAAGGCTCGCCGTCGGATCGAATCGATTATATCTGGCTGTCGGACGATCTGAAGAGCGCACTCGAGACTTATCGAGTCGTCCTCGGCGGTTACCCGCGGCAAGGCGGCGGCCTCTGCTACGCCTCGGATCACGCCGCCGTACTGGCGCAACTCGATATCTAGCAGCGTTCAGTCGGCCGGCTGCATGCCGAGCGCACGAATGCGTTCGCGCGTCGCTTCGTCACGCAACACATCAATGAAGGCCTGCACCGCCGGACGGCTTCGCCGCGTATCGGCCACCAGGAAATCGTAGTGCTCCGGCGCTACCGGCAGAAATCCCAAGCCGTAGAGTTTCGCGACCGGCTCGATCGCGAGGCCCCAGTCGGCGCGGCCCTGGGCGATCGCTGCTGCAACGGCGTTGTGCGACTTGGGCTGATTGGCGTAGCCCGGTGGGCGCGCGCCACCGAGCAGGCTCTCCATCAGCACGCGGGTGCCGGATCCGACGTTCCGGTTGACCACCAATGCGGAAGCGTCGGCGAGGACAATCTTCAGCGCTTCCTCGGCGCTGCGGCCTTCGAACCGTTTGTCACCTGGCCGGAACACGACGCCCTGCATGCGCCGCCATCCCGGAACCAATGCAACGCCCGGACCGACGAGATGCTTGTTGTATTCTCCGGTCGCAGAATCGATCAGGTGAACCGGCGCGACATCGCATTCACCGCGAGTGATGGCTGCAACCCCGCCTTGGCTGCCTACCGCCAGGGTCCGCGCGGTGAAGCCGCGGTCGGCAAGCGCGCCGACGACGACATCGAGCGCAACATCGTGGCTGCCCATGATGACGAGGTCGAGCGGCTCCCTGCCACGGTCGAGCAGCGTCACCTGCACCTCGCTGTCGACGTCCAGCGTCGCTGAGAGCGTATCGATTTCAATAAAGCCGTCGGCCTGCGAGAAGCTGGTCACCGCGCCTGACCCCTTGCCGATCGGAAAGGCGAGTGTCGCGTCACCACCTTCGATGAGCGAAACCAGCACAAATTCCTTGCGCCCGAGCTCGGAGACGATCCGTATCGGTACGCGCGCGGCGACCGTTTGCTCGCCTTCAGGCAGCAGCCCGGCCCAGGCGCGGATGACGGGCGCCACAAAGGTATGGAACGTGAAAATCGCCGAGGTTGGAAAGCCGGGGAGCACAATGATCGGCTTGTTGCCGACGATACCCAGGCATAAGGGTTTGCCTGGCTTGAGTGCCACGCCGTGCACGAGAATTCCCGGCTTGCCAAGTCGTGAAACCACGCGGTGCGACAGGTCTCCCGCGCCCTTCGACGTCCCGCCTGACAGCACCACCATGTCGCTTGCGTCGAGTGCCTCGCGCACCGCTTTTTCGAGCGCCACTACGTCGTCGCGAAACGCGCCGAATGCGATCGGCTCGCCACCCGCTTCGGCGACCGCGGCAGCGACGATAGCGCCGTTACTGTCGTAGACACCGGCAGGCCTGAGCGGTTTGCCTGGCTCGACAAGCTCATCGCCGGAAGAAAGCACGGCCACCTTCGGCCGCCTGACCACTTCAATGCGATCCAGCCCGCAGGCCGCCAGCATGCCGATTTCCCGTGCACCAATTTCCGTGCCGCGCCTCAGCAGTGTCTCGCCGCGCGCGATATCCGAGCCGGCGAAGGAAATGAATTGTCCCGGCAGCGCGGCACGGCGCACCTCAAGGCGGGGCTTGCCTTCCTCTATCAGCTCGGTCTGCTCGATCATGACAACGGCATTGGCGCCGCGTGGAAGGACGCCGCCCGTGGCAATCGCCGTGCATGTCCCTGCCGTTACTGTTTCAACGGGCATATGACCGCAGGCAATCACTTCCGGATTTAGCGTCAGCACTCTCGGATTGCTGTCGCTCGCGTCGGAAGTGTCAACCGCACGCACGGCGAAGCCGTCGACATTCGAGCGGTCGAACGGTGGAGCGTCGACCGGGGCAACTACGTCCTGCGCGAGCACACGACCGCGCGATTCAGCGAGCTTCACGCTTTCCGCCGCAAACGGCTTGAGATCGAGATGCTTTTCGAAGCGCGAACGTGCTTCTTCCGCTGATACGACTTCGAGGAACTGTTCCTGGCGAGCCGCAGCGCGCACGCGCGCTATCAAATTGCCGTCACCGCCAGCCTTCGGCTTGCGAGTCTCGCTCATGGTGAATGACTCATGGCCATGATCTTACCTGGACAGAAGAGCCGGCAGGATATCCTTCGCTCTCGGCAGGCACCAAAATCCAACCGTCGGATCGCGCCAACGATGAAAGCGGAAGATATTTGCTTGCGAGCGGTTCTGCCTGCGCCGCGTTGCGGCGGATCGGAACAACCTCGGCCAATCCGATTGTCGAGGTAACTTTGCGCGCGAGCGGCAGGGCTTCGGCCATCTCGCCGTCAATACTCTTGGCCGCAGCCAGCCGATCCAGAATCCGCCGGCCCACGACGAGCCAAACCGCCAGCGCTGCATCGAGCCGTCCCGGCAAGAGAAGAACCGGCGTTGCACCCACGAAGCCGATCGCGGCGGTTTCACCCGGCGTAAGTGCGACGCCATGGACCGCGAGGCGGCCTTCGCGTGTGAGAATCTGCACTGCATTGTCATTCCGGCCGCTGCCGGTACCGCCGATGGCAACAATCGCATCAGCGCTCTCCGCGGCCATCGCCACGCCGAGACCGCGGCCACTGTCGTCGAAACGGGAAGCTCCGCCGCGCCGCTCGATATCCGCGCACACCAATTGTGCCGCGGCGGTGATGATACCACTGCCGCGCAATGGCAGGACACGAAAGCGCGGCTCCCGAACCGTCACCCGCGCGATCCCGGCGGCCGCGAACGCCGCAAGATCCGTGGCAGTCAATCGCTCTCCGGCGCGTCGCAGCGGGATCGCAGGGTCGCTATCGCCGCCCGCTGCCAGGACTCCTTCGCCGGGATTGATCGGCATCAACACTTCGGCGACGCCGCCGGTGACTTTGACCGCATCGATCGGCGCAATGCTATCGGTGCCCGCGGGCATCGCCTGCCCGGCTTCAATGCGCGACGGCATGCGCGCAAGTGGAGCCGGCGCGTAACCGCCCGCGCCGAGCGTCTCGTCGGAGCTCAACGCCCAACCATCCAGCAAGGCCATAGACGAGGTTGGACGCGCAGGCGCCATGGCATCGGTCGCGAGCGCACGTCCTGCGGCTGCGGAGACATCGATCGTCCGCGGCGTGACCGGCTTCAGCTCCGCGTCGATCATCAGGAGCACATCGGCAAGCGGCGTGAGCCGTGAAATTGTCTGTATTGCCTCGGACGCCGCCATTCGCAGTGCTTGACCTTGTTGCAGTCAGAGACTTCAGTTTACCTGAACAACGCCGTGCGCACAGCGCGGCTTTCTATTGGTGAAACCGGGGGAAGTAGCGTGTTTACCGCGACAAAAGGCAAGGCTCTTCTCACGACAACCACAGGGGCATTACCCCGACCCGGCTGGTACACCGAAAACCTGCGCGGCGTTCCCCTGTCGCAAGGCTTTTCCCGGCTCGCCTACCGCGAGCAGCACTTCGATTGCCTCGCATGTCATGTGGCGGCCCAGCATCGCGCTGGCATCGACATCTTTGTCGACGGCGACGCGCGTCTTGACGACGACGTCGCCGGGCGCGCGTGGGTGAGCTACGTCACCGAACGAATCGCCGGCATCGGTGCGCCGCGCGTTGAAGTGCCACCCGCTCACTTCATGGCTGACAAAGGGCCCGGCGATCTGATGTGGGAAGTGATCGAAACACGCATGACGCCGCCGGTCACCGGCAAGATCGGCAAAACGACATTACAGCTCGATCGCGCCTACAAGGCGATCGCGCCGATGACGGACAGGCCAGTGAAGATCGGTTCCATCTCCGCTCAGATCCTGGCGCTGATGCTGACAAACGAGCACTACAAGAACCGTCTCGACTTGCTGATGGACCTCTCGATCGCCCTCAATAAAGAGTATCACGCGCTCGCCGATGCAGGCGCGCCGCTCCTCCAGGTCGAAGAGCCCGCAATCCATCAGGTGATCGCCGACCCCAAACAACCGATCAAACCTGAGAAATGGGTTGAGGCGTTCAACGCCGAAGTCAAAGGCCTTCGCAACAAGTGCGAAGTGTGGTGCCACACGTGCTGGGGCAGCCCGGCGGCACAACGGGTCGCGAGCAAAGACCAGTCGTACAAGGACGCGTTGCCTTATCTCGACCAACTCAATGTCGACGTGCTGACAATTGAGGGAGCTTTTAATCGCGGCATGGATTTCGAGCATGTCGGCAAATTGATCTCGAAAGACAAGAAGATCGCAGTCGGCGTCATCAGCCATCGCACGCTGCAGGTGGAACGGCCGGAGGAAGTTGCCGACCTGATCCGCAGCGCGTTCAAATATATCGAGCCGGAGCGGCTGATCCTGACGAGCGACTGCGGCTTCGGACGGCAGTCGATGAGCCGCATGCACGCGTTCTACAAGATGGTCGCATTGACGCGCGGGACTAACATCGTGCGCAAGGAGTTGGGACTCGAAGAAGCCTATATACCTGCGACGGACAAACGGCTCTCGATGGTTCCGCTCAGCGCATGACTGAAACCGTGATGAATTTGCGCGGACTGAAATGCCCGCTGCCGGCGCTGCGGGTCCGCAAGAAATTGTCCGGACTGAAGAGCGGCGACCTGATCATCGCGGAATGCACCGATCCGCTCACAACCATCGACATCCCCAACCTGTTACGACAGACCGGCGACAAGCTCGAAGACAGGTCGGAAGCGGACGGGGTGCTGACGTTCCGTATCCGGAAGAGCTGACTCAATCCAGGTTGAAATTCTTGGCGCGCACGAACGCGCCGAAGTCGGCGCGTAGCGGCACCGCGTACTGCCGTGCCTTGTCTTCGGACCAGCCGTACGATTCGCTGCGGCCGAATCGCTCAGTGTCGCGCTGATTGCGATAAGGACGCGTGGCTGCGCGGCGCCGGTCATAGGCATCGATCTTGCCGGCGAGGCCGTTCTCGGTGAAGCGCTCTTCATGAACCGTCACATCGAGAGACAGTCGCGGCGTGATGCCGCCCTCCTCCGCCGGCCAGCCGACGCACATTCCCGCCACCGGCACGACCTTTGCGGGCAGCTCCAGCATTTCACTTATGATCCTGGCGTGATCGCGGATCACGCTGATCGGGCAGCAGCCGAGACCAACGGCTTCGGCTGCGTGCAGAAACGTTGTCATGACAATAGTTGCGTCGACCGTCGCATTGAAGAAAAGATCGAGATGATCGTTGGGGAACGGCTTGCCTCGCATTCGCGAGACTTCGGCAAGCCTGCGGCCATTCGCCAGAAACACAAGAAACACCGGAGCCTCAGCCAGCCACGGCATTTCCGGAAGAAGGCTGGCGATCGCATCGCGCTTCACCTTGTCGCGGATCACGAGAATATCGCCCTGCTGCAAATCGCTCTTTGACGGCGCCGAAAGCGCGCACGCGCAGAGAAGCCGCAGCAGGTCAGGCGCGACGTCCCGTGCCGTATAGCGGCGATGGACGCGGTGCGCGGCGATGCGGGCCAGGCCGTCGAGGCCGGACAAATCATTGCCAACCGGCAGTTCCTCTCCGAAGCGCTGCATCAGCGCTTCCCGAATGAGTGACGTCTGACTCGGCATCGAAAAACTCCCGAATGACCGCTGGCTGCACCATCGTAGCGCATGGACCAACGCCCAAGACACAACAAAGACAAGCGCAGCCTTCCGCACGGTCGAAAGGCGCGCGGCCGATCTCTGAGAATGCTGTGCTAGGTCTACGGACAGCGCACGTAACGCCGGTACCCGTGACGGGTGTAGTAGTAGCAGCGTCCCGGACGGGTCGCATCGGCGATGATTGCGCCGGCGGCCGCGCCGACCAATCCGCCTGCAACCGCCGCGCCTGCCGTTCCACCGGCGAGACCTCCTATCAAAGCACCGGTGCCGCCGCGGCAAAATCAGCGTGCAGGAGTTGGGGACGTTTCCGGAGGTATCAAAATCTTCACTTCGTAACTACATCCGGCTATTGCCTCTAACGGCCAAAAGAAGATTTCCGCAAATGGCGCGCAATGACACCGAGACCGTGATCGTCGGCGGCGGCGCAGCTGGAATCGCCGCAGGCCGACGGCTGAAAAATGCCGGCGTGAAATGTCTCATTGTGGAAGCGCGACCGCGTCTCGGGGGACGCGCCTGGACGATCGCTGACCCGTCCGGATTTCCGATCGATCTCGGTTGCGGCTGGCTTCATTCCGCCGACCGGAATCCGTGGGTTGCCATGGCCGGAGAACAGCGGAAGACGGTCGACAAGACACCGCCGCCCTGGAGACGGCTCTCCCTTGCGACTGGATTTCCAGCTGAAGGCCAAAGGGACTTCCTTAAGAGCCAGGAAGAGTTTTTCGCGCGGGTCAGCGAACGCGCGCAAAGAGATCCCGACATCGCCGCAGGTGAACTGCTCACGCCCGGTGGACGGTGGAACAACCTGATCAACGCCATCGCTACCTATATCAGCGGCGCCGAGCTCGACCGCTTGTCGATACGGGATTTCGACAATTTCGACGACACCGGCGTCAACTGGCGGATTGTCGAAGGCTACGGCGCGACAATTGCGGCCTGTGGAGAGTCATTACCTGTCAAACTCAATTGCCCGGTGCAGAGGATCGATCACAGCGGGAGGCGCCTCAGAATTGAAACGCCGGATGGCACAATCGAAGCCGACCAGGTCATCGTCACGGTTCCGACCGCGATACTTGCAGAGGGCGACGATTTTTTCGTGCCCTCGCTTCCTGACAAGATGACGGCTGCGCAGAACCTGCCGCTCGGCCTTGCCGACAAGCTTTTCCTCTCGCTTGAGCACGCCGAAGAATTCGAGAAAGACAGCCGGCTCTTCGGCGCCACCGATCGAACGGCCACGGCAACTTATCATCTGCGGCCGTTCGGCCGCCCGCAAATCGAGGTCTACTTTGGAGGACAATGCGCAGCCGGTCTCGAAGCGAATGGCGAGAATGCTTTTTTTGATTTTGCTGCATCGCAGTTGGCCAACCTGCTCGGCAGCAAATTTCCGCAACGAATAAAACCAATTCGTATTCATCGCTGGCGCGAGGATCCGTTCGCGCGCGGCTCATATTCATATGCAATTCCCGGAATGGCTAACTGCCGGGCGGCGCTTGCAGCGCCGGTGGACGGCCGGCTGTTCTTCGCCGGCGAGGCCTGCTCCCGCGGGGATTTCTCTACTGCACACGGTGGATGGGAAACAGGCGTCGCCGCCGCCGGGCAGGTTTTGCATGCGCGCAGTTCTGCGCGTGGCCGCATAAAATTTGAATCAAAATAGATTCTGTCTATCACGCGGCGCACCTGCTCGACATCACGATCTATTCCAAATACGTTCGAAGTGATTTCGGGGCGCGCGTGAATGGCAAAATCACCGATGCGGGTTCGGTTTTGGGGTGTCCGAGGAAGCATCGCCTGCCCCGGTCCATCGACAATTCGTTATGGCGGCAACACGCCGTGTATCGAAGTTCGCTGCGATGAGCACGTTCTTGTTTTCGACGCCGGCACCGGACTGCGTCCGCTCGGCCTCGAGCTCATCAAGGACAAGAACATCCGTAACGTCGATATTTTCATTACGCACTGCCATCTCGATCACGTCGTAGGGTTGCCGTTCTTTGCCCCGTTGTTTCGCAAAGGGTATCGCGTCCGTGTCTGGGCCGGCAATTTGTTACCGGCCAACAGCATCGAGCGCGTGATGCGCATGCTGATGAGCTCGCCGCTATTTCCGATACAGATCGAAATCTTCAAGGCCGCGATCGAGTTTCACGACTTTAAGTCTGGCGACGTCCTGCGCCCGCATGAAAACGTGGTTTTGCGTACTGCGCCGCTCGATCACCCGGATGGCAGCAACGGGTACCGTCTTGAATATGGCGGGCGCACCTTCGCGCTGGTCAGCGACACCGAAGGATTCCCGGGCAAATGCGATAAGGACCTGTTGGCGCTGGCCGATCACGCCGATCTCGCGGTCTACGATGCGACCTACACCGAGGATGAAATCGTGTCACGGATCGGCTGGGGGCACTCGACGTGGCTGCGCGGAATTCGCCTGGCGGAAAAAGCCAACGTCAAGCATCTCTGCCTTTTTCACCACGACCCGTCTCACGACGACGACTTCATGGATACGCTCGCCGCCGAAGCGAACGATGCTCGTCCCGGAACCGTGACGGCACGTGAGGGGCAGATCATAGATCTATGAATTGGCCGACGGCTTGTTCGGGAAAACTACCGAACGCCGTACTGCGAGAAATTCTCGGCGATCTTTTTTTCGAGCTTGGCGGCAGCAGCGAGGTCCGCGTTTCCACCCGTTGAATCGCCCTTCTTGATCCGCGCTAGCCCGCGCCCGTAGAGCGCGGTGGCCATAGTCGGCTCGGCGCGCAGTGCTTCGCTGTAGTCGTTGATCGCGGAGTCGAATTGACCAAGCTTCAGGTAGACCAGCCCGCGAGAGTCCAAGGTCGCTGCATCGTTAGGCCGTATGGCGAGCGCTTTGTTGCAATCCGCAAGAGCAGGTTGCAGCTCGCCCATAATAGCGCGGGTCCAGCAGCGGCCATTCCAGCCCGCCACAAACTCAGGTTGGATGCGAATCGCAATGTCGTAGTCGCGCACCGCGCTTTGATAGTCGTGTCGTTGCTGGTAGGTCTCGGCCCGATTGGCAAACGCCCTCACGTAATCCGGATTGAGCTTTATCGCCTGATCGAAATCCTTCAGCGCGCGGTCGTAGTCGCCCTTTTTCAGGTAGGCGAAGCCGCGATTGTTGAACGGCCGGGCAAAACTTGAATTGAGGTTTATCGCCTGACCGTAGTCGTCGATCGCAGCGTCGTAATTCCCCTGCGCCACATAGGCGCCGCCCCGGTTGTTGTAAGCAACCGCCCGAAGCAGCGTCGTCTCTTTCTCATCATTGATCAGGGCGGTGCAGCCTCTGATCTGCGGTTCCGGCGAACTGCGATCGGAGCCATTGCACAGCTCGATATTTCTCATCTTGCTTATGAGTTTAGAGCTTGTTGGCGGCGCCGCCGACGCGCCTGCCGACAGGTTGAGCAAGAGCAACATCGCCGCTCCTACCAAAACCAACCGGTCAGGAGGGAGCGGCGAAATTTGCTTCAGCATCGCGCACACCAGAAAGAGCTTGGCCCCGAGGCGTTGCGTCAGCAGCCTCGACAAATCTGAAGATTGGGCTTGTCGCGCTCTTCGACGGCAGGAGCAGCGCTCGGCGTTGCTCCACTACCGACCCTTTCTTTGCTTTCTTCGATCAGGGTGGAAAATTTGACCGACCCATCGTCAGCGATTTCGACTCGCGGGGTCGTACCCCGGATGCCCATGGTCGCGACGGGAGTGTTGACCTTCATGTCACCGGTTTTTGCGACCTTGCCGGCAACGAAAGTGAATGTCCCTTTGGTGAGACTCAGCAGCGAGGAATTCGACTTGCTGTTTGCGTCATAGACGAACTCGTTCATCACCATGCGGGCATTGGGCGACAGATCAAAAGCTGTCCCGTCGGTGAAAGTGATGCCGACTCGACCGTCGCTTCCGGTCGAGACCACATCACCAAGATAAATGGAATCGCCGACCTTGGCGTTGCCGGACTGGCCACCGACACTCGCCTGGACGACAACGGTGTTGGCGTGCTCGATCGAGACCGAGCCCGCTGCCGTCACGATTTTACCGATAGGCGTTATGGACGCAGTCTGCACAGCAGGTTGCGCCGGAGCATTCTGCGAGAGTGCCTGGCCGGAAAGAAAGACCCCGGCAAATAAAACGGCACCCGTTACCAAGACCGCTGATTTATGCGCGTGCATCATCGACCCCTGTGGGCGGGTGTCCCCAACTAAACCTAACAGTGTTGCCGCGACGCATCAATAAGCTCCCGGTTGAAGTCCTACCGAAGCAGCATCCGGTAAACCCCGCCGATCAGCACTGGTCCTCCACAAACGGCCGTAAGCGCTTCAAAATAAACCATTAATCTGAACCTTCTGAACCGCCTAACGGTTGATTTAAATTATAATCAAGGCAATAGTGCCGATTAATTAACAGGCACTGGCGCTGGCAGCGCAACCAGACCAAAATATCTGCCAAGGCTTGGGGCGCAAACTTAGAGGGGCGTGGCCAGAGTGTCCGGCCATCGTCGTTTTTCGGTTGACGAGCAGGCGACCGGCTTTGTTGCAGAGCCGGCGACGGGATCGGCATTGGTCGTCGGGCAAATCGAAAGCGTCGTGGGGGTGTGCTCTCTTGCGCGCCCGGGCGGCGATCCCTTTCAGATCAAACCCGGCGACCCAATTTGCCGCGCCGACGTCATAGAGACCACGGCCGGCGGCAAAGTCGGCATTCGCTTCATCGATGGCACGGCGTTCAACTTGTCGGACAGCGCGCGTGTCGTCGTGAAAGAGTTCGGCGGCGATGGCGCTGAACCATCCGCTGTGTTCGATATCAGCCGCGGCACGTTTGCTTTTATTGCCGGCGAGATGGCGAAATACGGTGGGCTGCGCGTCCAAACTCCTCATGCAAGCATCCGCGGCCGCGCCCAGTCGGGCGGCATCGGAATGTTGTCGCTCGCTTCCTTATTCTTCGCCGCCCTGGAGAATGCTCAAGGCGCAACGTCTCCGCCGGGCACCGAAGACGGCATTATCAACATCCGGGAATCTTCAGACATCATCAATGCGCCATTCGGCATTATTGAGCTGACGGTTGGCGGCGTCACCCACTTCATCGACACTCCCTTTTCGGAATTCGTGGTGCGCGGGAATAGTGTATCCCAGGTGCCGTTGACCCCCGCGCAGTTTTTACAGAACACGGCCGAATCAGTTGCTGTGCACACTATTGCCGCGTTGGGCCAAGGACCGACAGTTGGCGGTCCGAGCGGATCCGGCGGTCTTGCGCCACCAGTGCCACCGCCATTTGTCACGCCGATCGATTTTTTTGTGCCACCGCCTGTAGGTGGTCCGCCTGGCGCTCCCCCGGGCGGAGGCTCGGCTGGAAACAGCTTAAATCTTATTATTCCACCACCTATCGGTGACCCGCTGCCGCCGCCGCCGGTTCCGCCGACGGTCACGACCGATAGCGCCACCGTCAATATTGTCAACAATACGGGCACGATCGCCTTCACCTTCAGTGTGGCGCCTACCGACTTCGGTCTGGCCAATACTTTGGCGACTGGCGGTACGCTTCTCCCCAACTCGCTCGTCATGGTCGACGCCACTCATTTTACTGCGACCTTCGTGGCCGCGGACAACACTCAGATCAACAACGCCTCAGTGAGCGTCATTGGTGGCAGCTACCACGATATCAACGGGCAGCTTGGCCTTGGTGCCAGCACCACCTTCGCGGTCGACACCCTCAGGCCCACGGTTGCCGTCGACATTCTCGACCCCTCGCTCAATGACGGCGACAACAGCTCGCAGGTGACGTTCACGTTTTCGGAGCCAGTGAGCGGTGCCACGGTTGCCACCTTGGCGAGCGGCAACGGGATTACGGTGACGGGCGGGGTGTTGTCGGCTCTGACCTGGAACGCTGCGCATACGGAGGCGACGGCGACCTTCACCGCGACCGACGGCCTCACC
>Ga0081455_10000418_pt1 | contig 55929 bp, 47 predicted proteins | sample TabmetS3T2R1_FD_70207 | JGI IMG/M metagenome (GOLD analysis project Ga0081455, IMG submission 70207) | Tabebuia heterophylla rhizosphere microbial communities from the University of Puerto Rico - S3T2R1 | ecosystem: Host-associated > Plants > Roots > Rhizosphere ...
CCGGGCCTCTTCGGGATCACGCTCGGCCAGGAGTTCCATGGAGCCTTTGAGGTCGGCAAAGAGCACGGTGACCTGCTTGCGTTCGCCTTCCAGGGCGCTTTTGGAGGTGAGGATCTTCTCGGCAAGATAGGATGGGGTGTAGGCGAGTGGCGCCTGTCCAGGGGGCTCCACTGGAGCCGAGGTGGCGGCGGGAGCGGTGCCAGCGTCGCCCGTCCAGACCAAGCCGCGCCCCGCGTCGTCGACCACCTGGGGTTGCGAGTAGAGGAGTTCGTCCTTCAGGGCAGCGAGCTGTGCGTCATCCAAGGTGAACTGGATCTGCAGAGTCCGATAGGTGACACGGCCCCGCTGGCGCAGCAGCGTGATCGCCTGATCTACCACCGTCACAAAGTCCACCCTGTCTCCTCCTGCTCTTGCACTGGGCCTGTGTGTACATGCGCCCCATCATAGCATAGAAGACGGGAAAAATGTTAAAGGAAGGGCAGGGGAGATTGGGCCAACTGTCTCACCCGCCGCCACGAGCGGCGGCATGCCACCGTGTGTTACCGGGGTTGCAGCGCTGGGCGCTGCTCCCATGGCACGCCGCCTCTCACCCGGTCGGCAGGATGGTCCGATGTCTATGTCCACCAACGTTGACCAACGACAAACTCTGATACATGGTCTCTCCTGTTGAGCAGACTGATAGGGTCATAGAGCCGTGAAGCCACCATCGACGAACAGACAGGTGCCCGTGACGTACGAAGCTTCCTCGGAAGCCAGAAACAGCACACAAGCGGCCACTTCCTGGGGCGTGCCCGGACGTTTGAGCATGGTGCGTGCACTGGACTCGGCACGGTAATCGTCCAGGGTTTTACCGGCGGCAGCGATGCGGCGTTCATGAAACGGCGTGAGAATGGGGCCTGGGCAGACCGCATTGACCCGGATGCCGTCCACGGCGTGGTCCATAGCCAGGCCACGGGTCAAGCCGGCCACCGCGGCTTTGGTGGTGTCATACTGGAGGTTGTTGCCTCCGGCCACGATGGAGCGGACCGAGGCAATATTGACAATGCTCCCCCCGCCGGCCTGGCGCATAGCCGGAATGGCGGCTTTGGCGCCGAAGACATAGCCCATGAGGTTGACGCCCAGGATGGTGTCCCAGCTCTCAGCGCTGGCCTCGACCACGGTTTGATACATGCGTATCCCGGCGTTATTCACCAGAATGTTGAGCTGGCCAAAGTGGTCCATAGCGCTCTGAATGAAAGCGGCGACTTCGGCTTCCTGCTCCACGTGCGTTTCGACGAACACGACGTGGCCGCCACTGGCCTCAATCTCTGCAGCGACGCGCTGGCCACGCTCGACATCCCGATCGGCAAAGGCCACCTGCGCCCCTTCGGCGATGAAGCGCCGCACGGTGGCCTCACCAATCCCCGAAGCCCCGCCAGTGACGGCGGCAACTTTCCCACTGAGCTGTCCCATAGACACCATCCTCCTGTGTGTGGTTTACAGATCTAGGGCGGACCCTGGCGCTGCTGGTGCTGCGCTGGAGCGCGATTATACTGGCGAGCGTGGATAAATCAAACGGCCTTCTCTGCTGGGCTATTGTCCCGCTTTGATAAAATCGGCACAGCGCTCGGCAATCATCATCGTCGTGACATTAGTATTGGAGGCCTACTCGTTCCCATGTACCCCGACTTTGACCTTCTACAAACTGCTATAATTTGAGCGTTGGAAGTTATTGGGCATCGTAGTGGCGGTTGGCGCTGCGGCCAACAGTCTGGCAATCGTCGCTGCGATAGGCTGGCCAGTCGCCTGCTGATAGTAGGTAAAGGCCGGGGATGGATTCACCTCGAAACAGTACCATTGCCCATCCGGGGTGAGCCGCAGATCGATGCCTGCCACCACCAGCTCCAGGGCAGCCGCCAGCGCTCGGCAGCGGTCGGCACACACCGCCGGTAGTGTATACGGACGCATGGACACAGAGATGCCCTGGCGGTGAGCATAGCGGTAGTCATCGGCGGCCGAGACAATTTCACAGGTAAAAACCTCCTCCCCTACCACATGCACCCGGTAATCGTGGCCTGGAATATACTGCTGGAATTGCGTCGGGCACGACGCCAGGTCGTCCAGGCGGCTCCGATGCGCTGGGGTAAGCCGCGCCACCATACTGCGCACACTGCTGAGCGACTTGTAGATTACCGTGTCGTACTGGTCCCAGAAGGCCTGAGCTGCCGCAGGGTCAGTGGTGATGAGCGTCGCAGGGACCGCGAAACCACAGGCCTGGATCACGGCAGATTGATATGGCTTGGCACTGTTCGAAGCCGACGCCGATGGTCGATTGACCACTAGGGCCGGCGTCAGCTCTGCCCAGGAAAATAGTACCTTGTGCACGTCGAGGGCATGGTGCCAGGCGCGACTCCCAGGACCAGCCTGACGGATCGCGGGGACGCGACAGAAATCGGCGTTGCGGAGATACATGGCGGTGATGGTCTGTACGTCAATCTGCTGCTGTCCAATCCGGAAAAACCCCTTGACCTGCGCGTCCACCCACAACTGCACTTCGGCATCGAGCACTGCCCACTGGTCGAAGAAGACCACTGGAGCTCCAAGCCTGTGGAGAGCATTATGCACCGCGTGTACCGGGCTGTCCTGTGGCAGTCCGACTAGGAAAATCATGGTGTTCCCCATGGGTAGCACATACGTGGAAGTAGTCCAAGACGGCATGGGCGACCGCAGCAGCGGCGATATTTGGCCACAGCTCCGCCCCGACAAACGCCGCATCACGCTCACGGCCGCTGAAGCGAACCGCCAGCAGGTCCACCCCAGCGGCCATGGCGAGGGCACGTGCCTGACAAGCTAAGACTGGATCGACCGTACCGATGACCCGCTGTCCTACAATGGTCACCGTGACACCTTGTGGGCGTGGTGCCCTCTTGGTGGCAGGCTTGCCTGAGAACATCGCGTGCCGGTGGACGGTGGTGACCGGCATACCGAGACGCGCTGCCACCTTGACCCACTGAGCAGGGCACCACGCCGGCCCACCAAGGCAGGGCGGGGTAGGTCGGTTCAGCACCGGACACCGTAGGGCCGTAAGCCAGGAGAGCAAAAACGCCTGCATTTCTGCCGCCACATAGGCCCGGTCAACAGCGGCAATATGGTCGATCTCGTACTCGCTCACAGACGGCAGCCGCGTAACGACCCCCGTAATGTCGCGCACGGCAATGCGCTGTCCGCCAATCACGGCCATGGCCGTATCAAGCTCACCCGGGCGGTAACACCACCCCGGGTGTGACAGGTCGGCGGGGGTCAGCAGGCAGACCCCACGCGCGCCATAGCGCCTGGCAAAGGTTCGCGCCATAGCGTCCATACGACTGGCAACAACAACGAAGACTTTAGCGGCCATCGTGCTCTAGAGGTTAGCCCTCTTCCTCTGACCGTTCTTCAGGTTGGATAAACGCCCGTCGCCCGCTGCGCGGCGTACGTCCCTCGGAGGCTTGTCCTCTCCGCCGACTGCGCCGCTGCGGGGCGCCTCCACTGGTGCTTGGGACGGGTGCTATGCTATCAATCGCTTTTTCTATCGGTCCGACCTTTGGGTCTTCCCGAATCGTCACCACGATGCTTGCTGTGTCGCTCTCGGTCGTATCAGCCACGCTGGTAGCCCTGACATGGAAGGTCCCCTCCCTATTGGGGGGGGTATATCTCCCCGTCGAGTTGATACTGCCAGCGTTCGATTCCACCACGCTCCAGGTCACCCCAGTGTTACTGGCATTGCTCACTGTGGCAGAGAACGGCTTTGTTTGACCTGTCAAGACGCTAGTATTGGATGGGTTCACCGTCACCGACACCCGGGGGATGGTGATGGTAGCCGAGTCGCTCTTGGTAGAGTCTATCTGGCTGGCGGCTTTGACCACCACGGTCGCCGGAGTTTGCCGTGTCGCCGGGGCTGTATAGAGGCCCGTCGAGCTGATGGCCCCTGGTCCCGTCACCACACTCCAGTTTACTGCAGTAATGGGGTTCCCGCTCACCGCGGCGGTAAATTGCCGTGTTGTCCCCAAACTGACCGTCGCCGCTTTTGGGTTTATTGTCACTGAAACCACGGGCTGCACCGTAACAGTCGTCTGCCCGCTCGGGTTTGGAGATGCCATACTCGTGGCCCGCACGATCACTGTGGCAGGTGTGGAGACGACCGGCGCCTGATAGAGACCAGCGGCACTGATCGTACCGAAGGTCGCATTGCCTCCCTGAATGTCGTTCACCCTCCACGTCACCCGCTGATCGCCGGTCCCACTCACAAATGCGGTAAACGTCAGCTGCCCACCCGAGGGCACGGTGGGCGTCGGTGGCGATACTTGCACCGTGATCTGAGGCTGTATGGTGACGGCCGCCTGCCCACTCTTCGAGGCGTCTATCACGCTGGTCGCCTTCACCGTCACGGTTGGCGGCGTTGGTACGGTCACTGGCGGTGTATAGAGACCGGTCGCGGTGATCGTGCCGACCGTCGTATTGCCCCCTGGGATATCGTTGACGCTCCAGGTCACGGCGGTATTGGGCGTGCCGGTGACCGTCGCGGTGAATTGCTGCGGTGGCCCCCCCGCGACCACCGGGCCCGGCGGCGGCGTCACCGTCACCTCGACCGCCGCCCCCACAACGACCTGCCCCAGGTGTCGTTCGGGCCGAAAAGCCCACCAGTGGACGCGCATCGGGGTGACCCCTTGGACTTGATTCTGACGCACGGCTCTGACCTTGAACTGACCCGAGGGCGGCTCGACGTCAGCCGTCAGCAAAGCCTGGGCAATACGCCCCAGGGTAACCACAGGAGGTGGTACCTGGGCCATCCCGAGGATCACACAGATGGGCCCTGAACCTAACCCTGAATCGATAAGACCTGACACGACTTCCTGGTTCGTTGGGGTCGACTCGAAGAGCACCTCACCGGTGGTGATCGCCAGCTGCCCATGGGGGAAGAGCTGACGACAATCGACCACCGCCGTCACCTGCTGGTTATTATCCACATCGAGCAGCGCCAGACGGCAATAGTGGTGGTGGATCCCATGCGGTGGGGCCTGCGCCAGACGCTCCACGGAGGCGTTGACCGTGCGGGTCGCAAACACCCAGTAATCTCCAGTGCGAAAGGCGCCATCCGGGGAGGCCGTGTCAAACGCGATACGCACCCCATACTCCAGTATGATCGAGGTGTCGGTACCGCCGGGGATAGGAATCACCCCGGAGGGCACGGGCACGTCGACGTCCACACCAAGCCTCCTGGACAGCCCAGGGTCGTCGAGGTCAATAAGGAGGTTACCATTAGTATCGAGCACCTTGCCATGCTGATCCCAGCGGCGCACGCGCGTGTGTCGGGTTGGGTCCGTTTGTCCCTGGTCATTGACGGTGAATACCCCGGCTGGCAGGGGGTGCTCCAGGATGAGCGTCAGGGTAGTGTCATCAACCGATTTGATCTTGCGCATCTCCCCGGGGAGCCCGTGCAATTCTCGCACATCGTCCGTCATCTCTACCCAATCGCCAGCGTTGAAGCGTAGCACAGCGTCTCGCCCAGTGCTGTCCACTATCAGCTGGTCGGGGGCGGGAATGGCCAGCACCGGCGTGGCCACAGTGGCGTTGTCACGGGACCATTTGAACGTTGCCAGGCCCAGCGGCCCACCATCGTGGATTTCGATGCGGTAGAGCTGGTTTTCCAGGCCCGTATAGCCCCCGCTAGGCGCCAGCAGACACGGGTTCTCCAGCACGCTGGAGGCCCTGTCCGCGGCCGTGCTCAAGCGTCCGGCAGCGGGTTGGAGCACCTCAGGCCAGCCGGGGATGGCCGCGTCGGGCGTCGTACAGGTGACTCCCGTCCCAATGTTGGGCAGGACTTTCACTTGCCAGACGGTTTGCAGCCGTGCCGTGCTCTCCACGCCTACTGCTGGCTCAAGCAATCCCGGCTCTTCAAGCGTCGTCACCTCGCGCTGCCAGACATCGAGATACACCAGATGCCGTCCCGGCGCCAGCCGCGGTGGGGCAGGGAAATAGGGTTGCTCGGTGTAGGACACGGCCGTGGTGCCGCGCGGCTCAGCCAGGACAGGGTCAAACGTCACGGGTCGCTGGCCATGGTTCTCGGCCAGGAGCCCATCCACATAGATGCGTCCAGGACCAATGGTGAACGTATCACCATCCGCCACAATCTTAAAGCCGTCGGGCGTTTCCTTGGGCACGCTGCCACGGCCGATGAGGTCCGTAGTCTCAGCGCGCCAGCGCCGGTCGAGGATGGCTCCCTGTTCGTTCCAGTCTGCATCGAGCTGCACACGCCCCTGTTGCATCAACACAGCGCTGAAATGTCTATGGGGGTCAAAGCGTTGCCGACTGTAATCGCCACTCATAGTCTTTCCCCTGGTTGGGTGTTTAGGTGACGTACAAGATCCCTGCTTCCAGGCCAAAGCGCAGGTATTCCGCCAGCCGTACCCGCAGGTTGGTTTCTCGCTGCGGCTGGTACAGGGTGTGCAAGGCGCCCATTTCGGCCTCGTCGTCGGCGCCGGTACGGATCTCCACTGCACAGTGTGGGGTGAGTTGGCCATAGCCTGGGTCGCCGTAACGCAGCGAGGTGAACTGCGGCCGCAGCCGTGTCTCCTCGCTCGGGATGCGTGGCAGGCACTGGAAACGGCGCGGTACCACTGCTGACAGGGGCAGGAATGAGAAACGCACGCAGCCTGCCTGCCGGCGCTGTGCCACGACGGGCCCTGCTAGCAGGTCCTGAGCCCCCAGCGCCGCCAGGAAAATCGTGTTAGAGGCCAGTTCCAGGAGCACCGTGTGCACGGTGCCGATAACGGTGCTATCAACCAGCTGCAGCGCGCCGCCCGCGGCTGTACCATCGGGCGCAGCATAGGCTACCGCGGTCTCATGCGTGGCATCCACAATGCTGTGCGCAATACGCACCTGCGCACTATCCGCCACGCGTAACCCGCCGACAATGCAGTGCTCGATCTCCACCATCACCTCGGGTGACTCGACGATCAGACCGGGCCGGTCAGGGTGCTCCGGGGTGCCATGGCGCGTCAAGCCCAGCCCTGGCACCAGCGTGCAGTGGCGTAGCCGCAGCCGCCGTAGCCGGTTATTGGCCACCGCGGGTACGCGCAGTGCGCCATCCGTGATCAGCAAGCCGTTGAGGGTGATTTCAGCGTCTGCCCCCCCGCTGATGGTCATGGTGTTGCCCAGCACCAGGGTAGGACGGTGCTGATTAGCCGCGCGCAGTTCGAGGCGCTGGCCAGCGTCGACGACGAGTGTTAACGTCTCGCTGTAGCGCCCGCTGTCGCTGATCTCTACCGCCCCGCCGGGGCGTCGCGCTGTCAGGGCGGTTTGGATCGTCGCCGGTGCGCTGATCTGCTGCACCGGTTGCAGGAGGGCATCAAACGAGTCGGTCCGCTCGTACTCGCCGCCACCCATGTCGGCACTGAAGCCGTAGTGAAACGTCACCTGTACGGTAGCCGGAGGCGGCTGGTTCTCTGGGAAGGCAATACGGCCTAACACTGGATCGATGGCAATGGTATCGGGTGGCTGATGGGCCCAGGTATCGTCCCCAACGTCTGACAGATTACAGGCCTGGACCTGCGTGCCATCGACCTCCTCACCGTCGCGGCGTAGCAACAGACTTTTGCCCGGCCCATAATACGTCTCCAGATGGTCATGCAGCAAGCGGCGGCTGATCGGCAGGGGCACATTGATCGGCTCGGCTAGATGCGTCAGGCCATCCTCAGTCTCAGGACGGGTAAACAACGGGGTATTGTTCCCCAGAGGACTAAACAGATACCGGCGGTCGTCGAGTTTGAAGGCGGGAGAGTTGGTCAACGCATAAGGCTGCAGCCGCCACAGGAAAATACCGAGGTTTGGAATGTTGTAGCGCCCCTGGCGGCTGGCAATGCGGCGCACCTCGACGGTATGCGCGGCCCGGCCAAATGGTGTCTGGAGGTCTTCCAGGGCCTGCGCCTGCCGCAGGTTGGGGGCGTACCAATGGTCAGGGCGGATGTGATTCATGTGCTGCGTAGTGCCGAGCAGTTGAAAAAATTCTACCACCCGAGCGTGCCAGCCTGTGACATCGCGTGCCAGTTGCTCTATCACGGCGGCGGTGCCTTTACGGCGCCGAAATCCGATCGTGTGGGCCACTTCGGCACGCGGACTGCCGACCTGCGGCGCCACATCGTGCACCGAGCGATAGCCAATGAGCTCACCGATGTATGGCACCACCCAGGGGGCACAGGTCTCGATAAACTGGTCGTCGTAGAGCTGTTCGAGGTTGTCTGCGAGGACGGCAACCTGTTCAGCAATGATCTCTACAAGGGCTTTGAGCGCCTCGCCGTGTACGCTATCACGTCCTCTGTAGAGCGCCGGTAGCAGCGCGTAAAGTCTCTGCCCATCAAAGCTCATGGCATCACCTCCAGGGCGACAGAGGTGGGATCGAGTAGTAGTAACTCTGCGGTACGTAACGTGCCGTCGGCCTGTAGCGCCGGGAGCGCCGCTAGCAAACGGTCATGTAACGCCACTGGCGCGGCACTGCGATGCAGGTGGTCAATGTCCACCCCCACCACCCCAGGCACGGCGTGCATGACGGCCAGGACTTCACTCAACGTGACAGGCTGGCCAAAGGTACGCGCCGCGAACGCAAAGTGCGTGCGCAGGGCGCCCTCTACTTCCGCCAATACTGTCGCTGCCTGATATGCTGGGTCGACCTCAACCTTACCAGCCATGCGGAACAGGATCTGGCGATACGACTCCAGACGCAGGCGGAGGTGCGGATTGCCCGCCCGCTGCAGGGCGGCCAGCAGGTTGGTATACAGCGCGCTGTCGGGATGTACCGCAGCGCCGTTGGGGCCGGCAAGGGTGAGCACCGCGCTGCGTCCCCGCTCTTCCCAGATCTCGGTGGCCAGGGCTTTAGCGATGCCCGCGAAAGTGCCGGCAAAATCCTCGTAGTCCTGGAGTGAGACGGCGCGATCCAGCGTCAGCACGGTGAGCGGCGTGTTACGACGGATCTCCTCCGGCGACTCAGGATCAGCAGCGCCGCTCGCGGCTTGTGGATTGGTCACGGCCTTGACGCCCAACGGTCGCGTCAACAGCAGGCTGAGTTGCTCGGGCTGCACCATGCCTGCCAACCCGAGACCCTTGCGATATGTGGCGCGGACATTGTCCTGGCCTGTGGGGAGGCGGGCGCCCATCACCCCATTGCCAAACTGGATGGTGCTCTGACCCGTATCATCAGTACGGGTGATGTACACCTGGTCGCGGGGACCATACCCGTAGAGCGTCGGCACCTCCTGCCACAGCACATCGTTGACGCGTACGTGCAGCGTCGAGGCCGCGCCGCTCGGTGTAGGGGCGCTGACATACGTGAGCGGCATCTGACGCATAGTGAAACGTTGATACGGCTGACTAGCATTGCCGCTACCGAGAATTTCCTGGACAGTTTCCCCGTGCGTGGCGCGGGCGACGTTGGCATTGATGGTAAGACTGTCCCGTATGTAGCTGTGACGCAGCGGCGGGGTCACCACGAGCTGCGTCACTCCGCCGGACCCCACGCTTTTTTCCAACGCTACCACCTCACTTACTGCCGTACCCGTGCTGACGTCCGTGCCCGAGAAGGCCAACAGGCGCCCTACGGGCAGGCCTTCTACCCGTTGGCTCAGGAGCACCTGATTGCCCGTAACCGGCTCGAGGATCGGCCGCTCGGCCAGCCGCAGCGCCTCGCTCTGGGCAAAGACGGTGGTGTCGCGCAGGGTGAAGCTGGCCGCCTGCTCCAGGAGATCAGGGACGAGGCGGGTGACCTTGGCACTTAACGCGTATTGTGCCCGTGAGACGGCAGTGACGCTCGTGATGCGACTACATTCCACCGTATTGTGGCTCACCAGGACGATCCAACCGCCCGGCACGATTTTGGGATAGACCGTGTCCAGGTCTATCTGCGTGCTGTTGAGCACAAAGCTTTTCCAGTCGTCACCTTCGAGCAGCTTGTCGCGTTGCTCCTGCGAGAGGTTGAGGAGACGCGGGTCAGGGGCATTGTGGCCGAACAATGCGGCGCGCTGCCGCAGGGCGAACACTTGGGGATGCTGTGCTGCTGAAAGGCCGAACGGTACCGCGCCGCCCAGCCCTTTCTCCCAGGTCACATGCGTGTGGCCCTTGACAGGATCGGGAGTCACGGTCTGCACGAGGCGGAAATCCCAGCGTTCGCTCCCCGGTTCCCGCTCCCGCTCATCGCCGACAATGAAAATCCCGTCGCCAGGTTGGAGCAATGTATCAGTACCTCGGAGATAGATCTCAGTGGTGCCGCGACCGAGCTGTTGCACGGTCGCGGTCTGCGGCTTCAAGGCGCTCCAGGCGGCACGGGCTTCAATGGTTTCAATGGTCTCGAAGGTTTGCGGCTGTTCATGCGGGCCGGGAACGCTCTGCACCTTGACGCCGCTGTCGATGGTCGTGTGCTGCGGCGCCCCTGGCGCCTCTTCCAGCGTAAAGGCCAGGAACGTACTGGCAGCAACGCCGGGCTGGAGCTCATAGCCGATGGCACGGGCCAGATGCACCAGTGACAGGCGTTCTGTGGCGGTACGCAGATACGTTTCATTGGCCAGACGCTCTTGATAGAACGTTAATACATCAGCCACTGTGGCCCAGGCGTCCAGCAACGCAATGGCAAAATCATCGTCCTCGCGCGTCTGCAACCCCGCCAGGGCCGCCCGCTCGGCAGCCGAGAGTCGCGCCAGCATGCGCTGTTTGAACTGCGCATGGGTGCCAATACGATACGCAATGGCCGTTAAGCCTGGGCGATTGGTCAGGTCAAGGGCTGTCTGCGCTGTCAGTCCGGCACAGCAGCCACAGGTAGGCTCGTTCATTTACCACCCTCCAGCCGTAAGCGGAACACGCCACGCTCTGGGAAGTTGGGATCGTTATCCAGGCGCACGATCTCCAGCCGTCCTAGGGAGAGCTTGCCATCTTCCAATGGCCGGGGGTCGGGCTGCCCCTGACGTTGCAAGGTCGTGATGCGTACCGAGGCGACCCCGGGTACGGCATAGGCGGCAGTGTACAAACGGCTCAGATAGACGGCTTGCCCGAAAGTAAAGTTGTCGGGGTGAAACATACCACGGCGCCCGTCTGGCAGTGTGCGGTTGCTAAACACCTCCAACAGGGTCGCTTTGACGTCACTGCGGAAGTAGGTAGGCCGCACGCTGACATGCATTGCAATCTCCAGAGGGACGAAGCGGGGACTGTCGATCTCCAGGTCGACACCGGCCATGCGGTAACGTTCGAGAAACTGACGAAGTTCCGTCTCGAAGGCCGCATCGACGTCTGACCCGCCCAGCCGATCCACCGTCACAAAGGCCGTATGCCAGCTCCCCGTCCAGCGTAAGGTGGCTGCCGCCCGCTGCACCCCGGGGTGGCGGGCCGTGAGCGCAGCGTAATCCTCGTGGGTCACAGCGCGTTCCTGATTGCGAAAGGCATAGGGGGCGCGTTGCCGCACGGTCTCGATGCTCTCCGGGTCCACGCCACCCTGGGCCGGTATGGGGTTGCGCACCGTGAGGATGTGCGGTTGATCCGTGACGATATGCGCCAGCGCCTCGGCGCCGATATTGCCCGCCGCACCGTTGCCAACCCGGTAGGTGGTGGTAAAGACCGTCTGCGCTGCCGGGCGTATACCGTGCTGATCGTCACCGAAGCGCAGCCAGGCCGTGCCATCAGTTTCGCTCTCGACCACGAACTCCGTGGCCTCTGGGCCGCTGTTAAGCAGATCCCGTTTTGGCAGCCAGGTGGCCGTGTCAGCATGCTGTGCACTCGCCAGCGTCATGGCAGGTAGAGCCGCGTGGACGTTCTGGTGCAGCGCTTCTCTGGCCGAGGCATGCGGGTCATACGGTGCCGCGTGCGTCAGTGGGCGTCCCGTCACGCGGGGGCGGAAGCGCGGTGGCACCGGCACGGACTCGCGCACCTGGCAATGGTCACCGTCTGACGGTGGCGTGCGGAAGAGCGTGGGCTCAGGGACACTGCCAAGTGGCTCGTTAGAGATCGTGAGCCCGTGATCAGCCAGCACGATGTTGCCGCGGGCGAGGCTGACGTCCCCGATGAACTGCTGTCCGTGCTCCACATCCGTGCGTGCCGAAATACACAGGGGAAACGGCAGCGCGTCTGCCGCTCCCCAGGCAATCTCCGTGATGTCCAGCGGGTCGTCGGTTGGCGGGGTGGCGAACCGTCCCCCCAGCGGGTCTTGCGCCAAGACCACACTGGTCAAACGCACGGCGTGGCGGTGGGCCGGGTCGGTATCGTTCGGACTCCCCGTATGCGGCCCGCGCACTTCTTCAAAGACCAGCACATCCCCGGCGTGCAAATCCGGGAAATGCCCCTGCAAGGTGGCGTGGGTGGCACCGGCAGGCAGGCAGCACTGGCGCGCTCCCCACGTATAGAAAGGCAGGGCATTGTGCGCTTGATACAGTCTTACCGGGTGCATGGTTTCAAAGACCTCCGGGTGGGCGGCAAGAGCGGCGTCGTAGGCTGATGAATCCAGCCCAAGGCGCACCGGCTGCCCGGCCACGTGGGTCAGGAGTTGCGTGCCTTGCGGCAGCAAGACGTTGTCATCATCGACTTGCACCTGCACCCAGACGCGGGCGTTGCAGCCGTCGTGCATGAGGTAATCCACCAGCCGCGCATGGCGCCGCACCGAGATACGGCGCCGCGCCGTGCCGAGGTAGGCTTCAGTGGCAATGGCGTCTTGCTGGTAGCTCAGGTAATCGCCCACATATGCCAGAAGCTCTATCAGTGTTACCCCCAGGTCAGCGGGACTACGTTCGTGCCACGCTGGCATCAGCACTGCCAGGCGATCGAGCAGCAGCCGGCGCAAGCTGGCGTAATCCTTGGCCAGGTAGTTGATGTCTGGCTCAGCCAGACGTGTTGAGGGACAGACATGCACTGGCTGACAATCAAAATCCGTTGGGCAGTTGACCTTGAAGGAAAACGCCACCGTGGCCAGCAGCGGATCGAACCCTGCTGGCGGCTGCGGATGCTGGGCATCCTGGATCAGACGCAGCGTATACGCGGAAAAGTCCCCCGCTTTGTCAACCTGCACGGTGAGGATGTGGGCCTGGGCGTCCGTGCCGACCGTGACACTGATGACCTGTACATTACGAATGCGTTCACCGCCCTCAAGGCGCACCTGCTCTTTGGCCAGGGCAGCGCCACGCAGCGGCTTGAGGAAGTGCACGAACAGCGTGCGCTGCCGCGCCTCGGGTGGCAGGGCGGGGTCGTCCAAGACTTCGAGAAAATCGATGCCGTTCAGGGTCGCATGGGCGCGCACGGCTTCACGACGGTGCTCTTCACAGCACACGTAGATCATAAGCCGACCCCTCCTCGTGCAAACTCGGCAACCTGGCGCTGCTGAGTGCGCCGGTGGACGTACTGCACCGTCACCTGCAGGGTGGCCTCCTCGCTGACTACCTGCACCGCCTCCACCTCGATCAGCTCACCGAGCCATTGTTGCAGCGCACCCTGCACCAGGAACTGGGTCGCGGTGGCCAACTCGTCACTATTGGGTGCGAAGACCAGTTGCAGCAAGCCGCTGCCAAAGGTGGGACGATTAACCCGTTCGCCAGGCGTTGTAAACAGCACTTGCTCAATCAGGTCGCGAATGTGCCCTGCCTCATCTGTGGTAGCACTGCGACCCCGGTGGTCTACATGAAACGGGAAATCCACGTTGGCCATGGCTCACACTCCCAACACCCGTGTCTGGGCGGACGTAGGGGTTAACAGAGTGCCGGTCGGCGTACAGAAGGACTGACTATCCATCAGGAGCACCGGCACGGCATTGGCCCGCACCCGCTGCGCGCCCTGCGTCCATTGCGCGGAGACGCACGGCCCGTTGCCAGCCTGCGGCACAAAGGGACACCCTGCTATGGTGTATGGCGTGGTGAGGGTAACAATCGGCTGGCCACTGACCAGCACCCGTGGATGCGGTGTGGTAGGGGTGGCCTGGCCAGCATGGGCGCACAGTACGGTGGCACCGACGTGCAAGAGGGCTCCTGGCATAGTCGGTATCTCCTGGTGTTATGTGATGGTGAGCGCCCCACCGTTGATGTCGACGGTGTTCCCGCTCAGGCTAATAATGGCACCTTTGCCGTTGCTCAAGGAGATGCCCACCTCGGTGATCGTAATGGCCGCGCCACTAGCGATCTGGAGGCGAATCCCACCTGTTGGCCCGGGCACATCACTGATGACAATGCCGTTTTGGGTGGGCGTTTGCAGGGTGATCCCCGGCACCACTGGGGGAATAGTTCGAGTCAGAGCTGGCACTTCTCCCGCTGTCCCCCAGAAGCAGCCAACCCAGATCGGATAATTCGGGTCGCCTTGCTCAAATTCGATCCAGACGCCCCCGCCAACGGGTGGCACCGTGTAGATACCCATGTTGCTGCCAGCCAGGGGGAGACATGGCATGGCCCAGCTCGACAGATTGACCCCCAATACATCCGGCACCGTCACCTGCAGTCGACCCCGCTGCTCAGGGTCGACGTTGTTCACGACCGTCCCACGATACTTCCCGTAATACGTACGACCCTCGTTCATGGTCTCACCCTGGGGACTGTCGGCAGCAGACCATTGCGGCTCAGCGTGAACTGCTGCTTGAATTCCCCCCGTTTGATGGTATGTGTAACACTGGTAACGTAGTACAGACCATCGAAGGCCAGGCCTGCGCCCCGCACCCCCACGAGCTGCCGCGCCTTCAACACGCGCCCATAGCGCAGTACATCCAGAGAGCCTTTGCCGGTGACCGTGTCCGCCGTCTTGGCGGCTTCTGCTGCACCAGTGGCTGCCGCTTGGAGTGGCGACAGTTTGGCCGTGTGATGCAGCAACTCGACCTTGAGCGGCAGCGATGGGATGAGCCCCAACGGCGGCTTCAGCAGGCTGATGTCGGGGACCGGAATGGGCAGCATGATTTTCGTTGCCTCGTTCTGAATGAGCACCACAGGGGTGGTCTGGGACTGGTTATTGAAACTGAAGTTGAGCGTCTCGACGTTGGTATGCGCATCCATGTTGATGTTGAGCGCCGGCTGTGGCCCCCCAACTTTGATCTCCGGTCCCCAATAGGCCACAGTCGTGCCCGGCGTTGGCCCGGGCTCCAGGTAGAACACATAGCCCACAAGCTCAGCGAGTTCTCGGATGTACCGCAAATCTGTCCCATACTGCATGGGAATGCGATTGGTGGGCAGCGGCACATCGCTCAGCAGGCTGGGGATCACCAGTGGCACAATACCCAGGGCGGCGTATTTCGCCAGCATGACCAGCACGCGTGCCTCGGGCGGCATGCCGGGATAGGGCGTGCCACTGAAATCGATGTAGTCCATGACGCGGGTCAGATCCTCACCCATGACCGTCAACGTCGATTGTCCCGGCTCCGGGCCTGGCGTGACTTCGTGATTGGTCATCACACCATCGATCAGCACCTGCGGTGTACCATTGACAGTCACCGCCAGGATGACCCGCACCAGGGGAATCGCACTGCCCCCTGCCACTAAAAACAGCGTGTGTAGCGGCGACCGGTTACTGAGGGTGAAAGTCAACTCAAACCCGCTCGGCTCCTGGGAGGTCGCCGTGGTGGTGACCTGCACGCTGGTCAGCGCTTCAATCACTGACTGTGACACTGGTACAGGCACTCCTGGCCCGATCATCAGGGTGAGATAGATGCCTTTATACATCGGGGGCTCCTGGAATGCCTGCTGGTAGGGTGATACGCAGCGTGCGCCCCACAGTGTCGGTCAGTTCCTCCGGACGCAGCGCTGCATTGGCATCGCACAGGCGCCAGAACAGCTCCGGGTCGCCGAGGTATTGGACGGCCAGGTTGTCCAGCCGGTCGCCCTCGGTGACGGTATGTTCTTGCAGCAGCGTAAACTGCTCCAGCGGTGGGACGAAACGGCGGCGCAGGTAGACAATGAGCCGTCCATCAGGTGACGGCCACGTGGCCGTCTCGATGCTGTGGTAGCGGCTGGTAGGCGGAAATGGTGTGGGTTTGAGTGCCCCGGCTTGTAACAGCGCTTGCAATGGATCGGTCATGGAATGCTCCCTATGCCAAGCATACTCAGGGCGCCACCCTGGCTCCTGGCCGCCAGTTGCTCTTTGGTCTGGAGATAGCTCATGAACAGGCTACCGCCCTTGTGCGTAAAGCCCAAGTCGTCGACGCTCAACACCCGCATACCCAGGCTCACCCGCGCGCGGATGGGGTTGAGCGCCGGGTCAAAGGCTTCCTCAGTGATGCTGAACTCGGTCAGTCGCACCGGCAGGATGCGCTGCTTGCTCCAGATGAACAGTGTCAGCGGCGTTTCCATGGGCACAATCTCTAGCGTGCCGGCTTGGGCCAGCCGGTCATTGTCCTGGAGCTGGCGGCTCGCCGGGTAAACGAGCATCTCCAGCACCGCCAGCTGCGGGTGGATGCCGAGTTGCGTCGCCGTGGGCTCTGCCAACTCCAACTGATCGGTGGCATCGATCTCGGCCTCAAGCTTGATAGTCTCGACCGGTGGTCCCTTCAGGCGCAACGCCTCTGAGCGGTCGCCACTCTCCATGCCTGCGCTCTGCACCTGGAGCGTGCGGCTGAGCGTATCCGGGTTGTATTGCAGCGTGATAATGCGCTGCACGACTGCAGTCTCCGGGTCGATCAGGACAAGGCCGCCTTTGATCAGGCGTGGAGAACCGGGGAAGGTGGTCATAACCTCTATCCTTTCCTACAGCGCCTTGAGGTCCGTGCTGCTACGAGGGACTGGCGTGACCCTCCTTAGCCTAGGCACCGGCATACTCTCCACCAGACGGACGTTGCAGCATGCAAGACAACGGTAGCAGGCGACGGACCAGACCTAATCCACCATCTCGCCGAAAACCTCTCGCAACAATGGAGTTACTGTATCAGGCGAAGTGAAGTGGCCTTCCTCTGCGTCGTACAGAGCGTTCCATAGGAGAGTCTTGAGGTCCGCATTTCCTCCTGGCGCGCGACCATGAACCCGTCCCATCATCCCCCGGAACTTTTCCGCATCCAGAGATAGGCCAGCCTGCTGGAAGGCACGGTCTACAACGAGATCCTGGACCATATGTGCCGACATCCCATGCCCACGACCAATATTCACATCAAAAAAACGTGGGCCAAACGGCGTCCCCTCGTGTATAAAAATGTAGCCTGGCGTATTCGCCGGTGGAGTGACGAAAATCTGGGAGCCTTGCGCCTGTGCCCGCCTCTCAGAAATGTTCCATATCGCTTGCGTATATTTTGACTTAATCTCACCATGGGAATAGGAGGAGGTCCCAACATTTTTTACTTCCCGCTCAATATCAGTGAGAACAGACTCCCAGATGTTGCGATTGTTCATTCCGTCATATGCAATTTTGTAGAGTTTGCGAAACTCATCTGAATTCGGTCCCAGCGCGTTTATGACTTCCGCCAGACCGGCTCCCTCAGTTGTAAGATTCTCGGCGAAAGCAGCCTGGTATGTGTACGTGGTTATTTTGCTGTCGCGCACCTTCGCACGAATCTTGGCCAGCACGCCCTCGATAGAAGCGTCCACTGCCTTCGCGGCGGTGAGCCTTCGGCTCTCCTGGGCGCGCCCCAGAATCGTTCTAGCGCTCCGCTCGCGCAAGCGCGTCGCGAGCCCCTCGGCAATCTTTAGCAGACGCGGAAAGCGCTCGAGGAACGGTCGCAAAATGGGTAGCAATCGTTCGGCGACCGCGGCGGCGGCCACTGCGGGTACGCCGATAAATGCCAGAACGATATAGACGATCGTCGGTCCGATCATGCGGCCGAGTTCGAACGTAAAACGGACTATGTCCCCTTCAGCCATTGCGGCAATTTTCGCGCCGTAGGAACGCCCCATCTCCAGCCCTATGGCATGACCGAACTGGGCTGCTGCCGGGCTGATCAGGGCACGCGTGATGGTCACTATGGTCTCTACGAACTCACCAAAGTTCGTGATTAATTGATAGATTTGCTTCACCGCATCGACGACGTCCTCGACGATGCCGACACCTGCCCCAGCAGTAAACAGTGACAGGAACACAGGGGGGAGTATCGCACTGGCGGCCCAACTTTGTAGCAGCCGGCTGACGAGCCGCTCCCGCTGTTCTGCATTCAGCGAACCGGAGAGGCCCTCTATGAGCCCTGCGAGTAATGCGTCGGCGCCTCCCAAGGCATGTCCGAGCGCCTCGACCGTGGGCACGAGAGGCCGGCTGACTTGCGAGACCACAGGTAGCAGCATGCCCGGGCCCGACTGCCCCCACGGGCCTCGCGGCGAGACTTGCATCCGAGCGAGCACGGCCTGTAGCCGCTCTCTGTCTGCCTGCGATGGTTGACGCGGCGGTAGGGAGGCTTCCAGATTGGTCAGAAAGGCCGACAGGACAGGGCCGCTATCGGTGCCGAACCTCGACGCCACCGTGGTGATGACAGCCTCCAGATTTCCCCGGTCGCGCAGGTTGACGCCCTGCAGTGCCTCGGCAATCTCCCGCGCTTCTGTTTCCACGGTCGTGCTACGTGTGGGGATACGGCGGATGCGCTCGAGCCCTTCTGCGAGGGGACGTGACGCACCAAGTGTGTCGCCCACCGGCACCGACTGGCCTGGCATAGGGCGCTGGGCGAGGTCGGGCTGCACTCCCGGCACAGGCGGTTGTATCGCTCGACCATCTGGCGCCTTGACTGGCGTCTGGGGCGCAGTAATCGGCACCAGAAGTAAGGATTGTGCAGTTCTCGGATTGACTGCGCCAGAGGCCTCATGTTCCGCAGAGCCTTTGGGAAGGCCCATGACCTTCATCTGATAATCTCGGACGAGATCCACAAAGGTGCGAATATCTTTGAAATCCCAGCCTGATACATTATTCTTGAGCGCGCCTTGCTGTTTTGCCGCCTCCCAAAGCTCTATTAACTTCTTGTCGTACGGCCAACCTACCGGGACCAGTTTCCTAAAAGGTCCATCAGGCGAATAGGCTCTGTTGGCGATAAAGGCATTCTTATAATACGCCTCACTCGGCTCGTCTTTCGTCTGCTTTGCGATGCCCATCCTGGCAGTGTGCCGAAGCGGGCCTGGCGATCTGCCGCTGGCAATCCGGTGTGCGCTCTCGGTCGCTTCTCGTGCGAACGACGGCGACTCTGTAACCTCCACACCGCCGTGTGACTGCTGCACCGTACGGCTGAGTTCACGAGCGAGGAGCCATTGTCCCTGACTCGTGCCCGGCGCATACTGCCCTGCGCCAAATACGACATCGCGCCCGACCGTGTATGCTCTCGCATTGACTATTTCCGCTGACTCTGCTGCCTTCGCATCGGTATGCACCCGTACCTGACTGAAATCGTGTCGAAAGCGCGACTCCATGAGGACGCGCGTGGACAGATCGAGCGCCTGGCCGGACGTATGCAGTACCGCCTGTACACCGGGCGGCACCGCTACCGGCGCAGTCTGGGTCGTAGACCGGCGCTGCAAGAGTCCAGGCTGGGCCAAGGTATGGGAGGGGCTTGGTCCATCTGGAGCTTTCGGCTGGGCGGATACGTGTGTCCTCATTCCCTTAATCCTCTATACACGGTCCAGGTGATCCGGGCTCCAAGCGTTTCCGGCGTCTCCCCTGGCTGCAACGCCAGCGTACCACTATCGAGGGACGCGATCTCCCGCTCCTGGGCTAGCAATGACGGAATCCCCTGAGTGGCCAACAAACGCGTCAGCCCGCGCTCCACTGCTGCTACGAGGCGGGCACGGTCTACAGGCGCAACACCATGCAGTATGAGCTCCTCAATGTGGATCTCTAGGGCCTGTAGGCTGGGGCCTGCAGAGTGTAGAAGCATGTCGTGGTCGCCCGGCATACAGTCCGGCTCTCCATGCTGCCCCGGAAGTGTCTCATCGATCATACCCATCCCCCAATCTCCGCCTCGGTTGGCGGTTTTTCCAGCTTGGCGCACTCTACCCGGGCAGCGCGTAGGAGGTGCGTCATGCGCACTGGCTCGCCGGTATCCGCAGCCAGAAAGGCGGCATAGAGTGCAATGTTACGGATGTTCCCGCCAGCCACGTTGAGCCGAGCTAGCTTCTCCGCATCCAGTCCCTCGGTTGGGGTGTCGGCGGGGAAGATACGGCACCAGATGGCGGCGCGCTGCGCGGTGTCGGGGAAGGGAAACTGCACCACGAAGCGCAGACGGCGCAGAAAGGCGGAGTCGAGCGCGCTCTTCATGTTGGTCGTCAGGATGGCCAGGCCGCGATAGGCTTCCATGCGCTGCAGCAGGTAACTGATCTCAATGTTGGCATACCGATCGTGACTATCCTTGACCTCGCTACGCTTGCCGAACAGCGCCTCGGCTTCGTCGAAGAGCAGAATCGCCCCCCCCGCCTCGGCAGCATCGAACACGCGGCGCAGGTTCTTTTCCGTCTCGCCGATATATTTGCTCACCACCTGACTCAGATCGATGCGGTAGAGGTCCAGCCGCAGCGCGCTGGCCAGCACCTCTGCTGCCATCGTCTTTCCGGTGCCGCTGGCGCCGGCAAACAGTGCGCTGAGGCCCAGCCCGCGGCCTCCCCTGGCGGCAAACCCCCAGGTCTCATAGACCCGCGCACATTGCCGGACGTGTACCACAATCTCGCGCAAGATCTGGCACTGCGTGTCGGGCAACACCAGGTCCTCCCAGGTGGCTCCTGGTTCGAGGCGCTGTGCCAGGTCATCCAGACGGGGACGCGCCTGTACCCGGCAGGCGTCCCACAGCTGCACACCGAGAGGCTCTTCCCGCCCTTGCGCAAGATCAGCCAGAACCGCCGCACTGGCGGAGTAAATGCCGTGCGAGCCCAGGTGGAACTGCGCCACCACAGCCTCCACCTGGCCATTTAACGCTGCTACGCCCAGAGCCCGCTGCCACAGCCCACGTTGTTCTACAACACTCGGCTGAGGTACGTCCAGCCTGAGGGTCAGGCGCGTTGGTAGGTACAGTGGTTCGCGGCCAACCACGATCAGCATACCCTGTACCCTCTCTACAAAGGCGCGCACAGCGCGCATATGGTCCTGACTCTCCAGAGCATCACAGTCTACGAGTAGTGCAATGTTACTCAGGACTGCTTCGCGTTCCCATAGACAGGCCAGGGCCTCACGCTCAGCTGCTGCCATAGGCACGTCGGCAGCGTGCAGGAGGTGCACCTGGAGTCCTACCGCCGCCCCGGCCGCGGCTGTGATGGCACGCAGACTGACCGGTTCGCTCCCACAGAGCTGGAGTACCGGCCAGACCGTGTCCTGGGCTCGCCGGGACCAGCAGGCAACCATGCGCTGCATCAGGGTTCTGTGCGACGGTGGCAGATCGTGTCGAGCATGCAGCGGTTCCACCAGCCCCCGCAGGCGCTCGTCCAGGTACGGCACGCCGGCCAGATAGTGCATAATGCGCTCATCAATGCGCAGCGGGCTCACGGTCAGCGCTTCCCCCGCTCCCACCTCGATGAGCCGCCAGCGGCGCAACGGGGCGGCTGGGGCGAGAGCACTCCAGTGCGCCTCTGGCAACGCCGCGAGCGCCAGGCTGAAGGTCGGATAGGCACGCCGTGCATCTCCCTGGGCTGCGGCACACAGCGGTGCAAAACTGGCGTCCAGTTCCATCCCAGCGCACAACAGCAGCACATCGCGCTCAAACGGTGACAGCGCAAAGGTCGCACAGAGCGTCTCCAGAGCTGCTGGGATCGGCAGAGCCTCCGCTGCCCGCCGCAGGGTCAGCGGAACCTCCTCTGAGGATGCCAGCGCTCCTATCTCGCCATGCGCGCGTGCCGCATGCTGAGTCAACGCCTCGCGCACCACGGCCAGCGCGGCGCTTAAATAGCGCTGATTCGCCTCATGCCAGTTGGTCGTCGCTGCGTCAGTCATGGAATGGTCACCCGCGGACCAATGTACTGGTTAAAAGTTGGACTGTCCGGGTTCGTATCCACCGTCAGTGGACTCTCTGCCCCGTCCACCTGTATACGTACCAGATAAGCGCCGGCCTGTACGCCGCTAATGGGAATCGTCAGGGTGTTGGTATCAGTGGTACGCGATGGTGCCACCAAGGTGTAGGCTGCCGGGGTCGCACCCGTCGGTGCGTTCAGCAACAACACTACCCGTTGCGTCTGACCAATCCCCGGGGCGACTTGCACGGTGACACCCGTCGATGTGGCGCTGACAGCAGTGAGAGTCGGGCGTAACACAAAGGCCATGACGTTTGATTCCACCCCACGGTGTGGCACAGGCGGCGTGCCCATGAGCTGCTGATGGATGACTTGTACCCCCTGCACGCCAGCCCGTAGCGAGGACACAGACAGCAGGAGGCTGAGCTGCGTATCACTCACGTCCTGGGCCGTTGGGGTCAACTCCATACCGCCCAGGCGGACTTGGGTGACCTCCCCACGCAGTTGCTGGCCGCAGATGACCAGCGTGCTCCCTGACACAATGGGTTGATCCGCGCCCGCTTGCGCCATAACCTGTTCGATAATCGGCTGCCGGAACGGCACCACGTAGAGGTTACGCGCGCGCACCGGCAACGCTGTCTGGGGCGTCTCTGCACTCTCGATCAGCACCACGGTGCCCTGGTAGGCAATGGAGAGGGTATAGGGGATCTGGAAGAACACGGACCAGATCTTCGAAAGTTCTTCCAAAGAGAGCGGCAAAGGTGTGAATTTCACTAGCTCGATGCTGTCGGCAAGGTTCGAAGGCGCCAGGAAGGCAAAGGCGGGATTAGTCACGGTGTCCCGAATCATCTGACGTGTCAGCACCGGGCGAGCGTGCAGCGTCCGCACAGCGCTCCCCAGCAGACGTTGTGGTTCCAACTGCTCCTCATCGCCATAGAAGCTCAGCAGGTAATGCAGATCCAGCGCCACCTGCGGGCACTGCACGAGCTGCCCGTTCGGACGGCGTGTAGGGACATCGGCGTTGCGCCAGGCCGTATTGGGAGTTACCTGGTACAAATAGAGATTTACTGTGGTACTGGGGGTACCGGTGGCTGCAGATTCGGGCCGTATTCTAGTGACGGTGGCGCCGGGCACGTCTGTTCCCACAGCAGCCTGTAAGAGCTGGCTGAGCGTGGCGGTTACAGTGGCAACGGCGAGAAAGTTGCTCATCGTCGTCCCTCACGGCGCTGCTGCAGGTAGTCCTCCAGGGAGAGCGTTGGGCCTGGACGAGAGGGCCTGGAGCGCGGCGCTGGTGGCGCCGGTGGCATAACCGCACGCACGTCAATGCGGCCAATAGTGACGCGAATGGTAGGTGCTGACTGTGACACTGGCGGCGAGACAATGGGTGTGGCCGGTGTAACAGGCGTAACCGACTCGACATGGGGTGCTACAGCTGGCCGCGCGCCAACCGTTGCTGGTATTGATGGTATCACAGACGACGGCGCGTCGCCCGTGGTCTGAGTTGCAGGAGGGGCGTCCTGGATTGGTAATGACGTGGGTCTCCCCTGCTGTCTTGCCTCATGTCTCCTGGCGGAGGAAGGTCGAGTGCTCGACCGGGCAGAGGGCGGAACGACATCTCCTGTGGTCGAGTTGCGTAGGGACTGGAGAGGTTGGTCGACGGGACTGCGGTCAGGCGTCGTTGGCACCACGGCCATGGGAGCGGCGAGGGGTTGGCGTAGCGCTGGTTGGACTGGTAGCAGCTGCGCCGCCGCTGGCACATGAGGCGATGTGGTCATGCTGGCCACATCGCGGTCAGGCGTCGTTGGCACCACGGCCATGGGAGCGGCGAGGGGTTGGCGTGGCGCTGCCGTGGGAGGCGCCGATACCGGAGCACTGACGGATAACTGAGCCGCCTCAAACGCCATGCTGGCAGGCCTGGGTGCCTCCTCCATAGGCTCTGCCTCCAGGGGCAATCCGGCCGTCAGCCAATCAATCGCAGGCAACGGCTCAAACCGCGACGCCAGCCGGGGGTGAATTGGCTCAATGAGGTTCAGGCTCTTTGCGGCTACATTGCTGAGATAATCGCTCATCCGTTTACCATCTCCAGGTACACCTGGCGACGCCAGGAGCTCATAGCCAGGATATCGGCCTCGCGCCAGCCATAGGCTGAAGCCAGGGTATGGACGTCGCGCAGTATGCGACAGGCCCAGGCATTGAGCTCGTTCCAGAAGAACGACACAATGTCAAAGGGGGCCTGCCAGTGATGACGGCATCCTGGGCAAGAGAGCGCCAGTTGGACGTCCGCCTGCGGGTCTGCCTGCGCCATGCGGGCTCCTACTGCCTGCTCAACGTCTGTGGGCAACTGGTCGATCGCTTGCTCTATGCCCTGGTACCGCACTGCCAGGAGACAGCGCTCCAACAACTGCTGGTGGGGGAGAGCCTCATCGGTGCTGGCAGCAACGGCCATGAGGTCAAGGCTATTGGGCAGACGGAAGCACACCTCATACCCCACCATATGCAATGATAAGGTGCTCTCCGACGCATCTGGGGAGGGCACCTGTATATCCGCGACATTGCAGGTCAGCTCCAGGCGTTCACCACAGCTCGGGCACATTGCCAGACCAGCTAGCTGAGGGCCAAAGGTCCACTCTCGGAGCGTGAGCAGACAGGCGTCACGCTGGCCGATATTCAGCCTTGCCAGCGTCTCCGGCGGTGTGTCCGGGCACGCCGCGGCCAAGATCGCCAGGGCTCGTGCAGGCAGGGACTGCGCCTGTCCATGCTCCCAAACATTGAGCCATTCCAGGGCCGATAGCATACGCATACGCACTTACCCGGCTGGTTCAGTGAAACTCAGTTCTGCGGGTTCCCCAATGTCATAGTCGCGCTCCCAGCCCTCGTTCTCTAGCTTGAGAGTCTGGATGGCCACGGCATTGGCGTTCGCATCGAGGTCGGGCAGGGCCTGGTATTCTGAGACCCAGCAGCGATACACTTTGTAGGACAGGACCAACTGTCCTGCCTCGTTGTAGACCTCTATAATGACATCCTTGCGGAAATCCTTGAGCGACACTTCCGCCCCCAGGCCAGAGCCAAAGTTCCAGACCTTGTTGGCCCACTTTTCGAACTCGGTGTCGTGGGTGACGCCGCGTTCCAGGGTAACGGGCTCAAACTTGGTGCGGCCGGGAGATTTGCGACTCGTGCTCGGGTCGCCACCTTCACGGTGCTCGACGACCTCGGTGGTACGCTTCAGCGCGCTGACCTTACTGAGCCCGGCAACGTATCGGCCATCCCATTGGAGGCGAAATTTAAAGTTCTTGTACGGATCAAAGCGCTGTGCATTGACACTGAATTGGGCCATTGCTGTCTCCCTACGCGGCAAGCTGGCCGGCCAGCTGCTGAATCTTGATCAGCACAAACTCAGCGGGTTTTAACGGGGCAAAGCCCACCAGGATATTGACAATCCCGAGGTTGATGTCGTTCTGCGTGGTCGTTTCCCTGTCGCATTTGACCAGGTACGCTTCGCGTGGGGTCTTGCCCTGGAAGGCCCCCTGCACAAAGAGGTTTTGCATAAACGCCCCCACGTTGAGGCGGATCTGCGCCCACAAGGGCTCATCATTGGGTTCGAAGACCACCCACTGCGTCCCACGGTACAGGCTTTCTTCGATGAACAGCGCCAGCCGCCGGACGGGGATGTACTTGTACTCGTCTGCCAGTTGATCGGCACCGCGTAAGGTGCGTGCTCCCCAGACAACACGCCCATTGACTGGGAAAGCGCGCAGGCAGTTAATACCGAGTGGATTGAGTCGGCCGTTGTCAGCATCCGTGGGGTTGACCTGCAGCCCTTGAATGCCGTTTAAAGCCGCGTCAAGGCCGGCTGGCGCCTTCCACACACCCCGCTGGGCATCCGTACGTGCCATCACTCCCGCAACAATGCCGCAAGGAACAAAGACATCGAGCTGACGGTCGCGCTCGGGGTCCACCTGCACAACACGGGGGAAATACAAGGCGGCATTGCGTGCTGCGATCCCAGAAAGCCCCAGGCCGTTCAGGCCAGCGCTGGCATTCTCGGCGGCCTGGGCTGCAGAGGCTCCCCAGGCATGTGGCGGATCAACAATGAGCATGGCGCGTCGTTCCTGACAATAGGCCATGGCGGCCTGATACACGGCGGGACTGGTGTCCCCATGTCGGGTGGCGGGAGGCAGGCACAACAAGTTGAACAGGTCAGTATTTTCGAGAGCATAAAGCCCTGTTCTGGCATTACGGCTGCCCTCGAAATCCCCAGGCCCTGGCGCATTGCCATCACTCCCACCACTGGCGTTAATCGGAGCGTCTGCAGGAGGCACTGCGGTCGTAACAGTTTGTTGTGGCCGGACATTGGGGACCAGCAAGCTGCCTGTCGCCGCGTCTCTCTGGACACGTACGAGGGAGGAACTTTGCTCCAGAACCCGCGGCAGGTAGCGTGGATCATTAGGATCAATCGACACATTCAGGAATCTCTCACTGGCACCACTGTCCACGTTTTCGAAGACGGTGAGGTTGAACAGGTCCGTATCAACTGGATTTGCGGTATTATGGTTCACTGAGGCTCGTAGACTCCCGCCCCAACCCCCCACACTGGCGGCCTCAAGGACCAACGCGTTATTGGGAGCAGCTGCTCCCGTCGGCAAGGAGAGCGTCGCTGCGGTGGCACCATTGTGCACACGGATAATCAGCGCCTGGCTGCCACCGTTGAGGTAGAAATCGCGTACGGCGTAGCTCAGCATACTTTCAGACCATAATCCCCCAAAACGGCGTTCGAAGTCACCAAAGCTGGTCACGAACACTGGCTCGTTCACTGGTCCACGCCGGGTGCGGCCAATGAAGGCCGTGATGGCCGTGGCAACCCCGGTGACGGTTCGCACCCCACTGGGGATTTCTTCAATATATACGCCTGGGTATGTTGGAGCGACTGGCATTGGCAATCCTCCCTCCCTGATGCCCCGTCTCTATCACTCTGGTGTTGTATCTGCTTGCTCACGCAAGAACGCTTGGATCTCCTCGTGTTTCTCCTTATTCAAGCCATAGAGTGTCTGAGAGTGGGTGGTCTGCCGTCGTGTCACCCAGCCTCGGCCTACCAGTTCTTCGAGGGCTGCCTGTATCGCGGCTTCTGTCCACTCCACGTCGCATTTTGGTAGCCACCAACGCCAAATCCCCGCTAATGTGTCCTTCGCATCAGCATGTGCGATGAGGTAACGTAGGATATACCGGGACACCATCTCTGCACCCCCTATGCACTTCTGGATGAGGGTGGAAGACTGCACACATAGCGCTTCTATGCAAGGCCAGTGCCAGCTGCTTCATGTCTCTAACCATATGAGATATGAGGAGTTCTAATACGCTCTGGGTACAGGATGCGGCAGACATGCCGCACCCTATCCGGGGGGGGTAGCGCCAATAGCCTGGACAACAAAGCGCTCTGTGCTGCGGCCACATTGCCGCGCGCCTTGCGGCGTCTGTGCCGCAGCCGCTCCCCGGCCTAGCTGGGACAGCGCTGCAGCCCGTGTTTGTGGAGCAAGCGCTGAAACGCACGACGTTCCTTTCCGGCTTGCTTAGCCGCTTGCGTAACATTCCCCGCGTGCAGAGCTAACAGTCGGCTGAGATAGGTCCGCTCAAAGTGCTCAATCATATGGGTTTTGGCCTTGTGGAAGGAATCGCTGGCAGCAATATCGGGGTCCTCTGACAGAGGCAGGTCAAGATCATCCGAGCCCAGAATCGAGTTAGAGGCGAGAATGACGGCACGCTGCATAGTGGTTTCCAACTCCCGGACGTTTCCCGGCCAGGAATAGGCGACAAGCTGACGCAGCGCCTCGGCAGAGAACTGCAGTGGGCCCCGATTGTATTCTCGCACATAGTGATGTAGAAAGTGCGCGGCGAGTAGGGGGATATCTTCGGGGCGCTCCCGGAGGGGTGGCAAGCGGAGGGCAACCACGTGCAGACGGTAGAACAGGTCGTCACGGAAACATTTTTGCTGGACTTGGTGCCACAGGTCGACGTTGGTGGCCGCGATGATCCGCACATTCGCGTGGAGGCTCCGGGCGCCCCCCAGGGGGCGGTACTGGCGATCTTGCAGGAAGCGCAGCAGCTTCACTTGGGCCGACGCACTCAGCGTATCCACTTCGTCGAGGAAGAGGGTGCCCTCTTCGGCTTCGGCGACCAACCCCTTCTCCGCGGCGGCGGCATCCGTATACGCGCCTTTGGCGTGACCAAAGAGCTCATTTTCCACGAGGTGATCTGGCAAGGCCCCACAGTTGACGGGGATAAAGGGTTTCGCCTGCCGGAAACTGCCATAATGGATGGCCCGCGCGACCAGCTCCTTCCCAGTACCAGTCTCGCCCGAGAGTAAGATGGTTGCATCGGTGTGGGCGACGTCGAGGGCCCGTCGGATCACTGCGAGAAAGGCAGGACTTTCTCCCACCAAACCCATACGGTGTTGTGACGCATGCGGCCTGGCTGTCTGGAGCGCAGTTTTCCTCTGGAGCAGCCGCTGCACGCGTGGGAGCGCATCAACATGCCGAATGGGACAGCAGAGAAAGTCGTCCAGACCAGAGAACAAGGACTGATACACCGTAGTGGGCGTAGCCATACCGACACAGAAAAGCCCTAGGATGGAAACGGCGGGCCATCTGCGCCGGAGGGCGTGTACACACGTGGCGAGCTCCGTGGTTGTTGCCGACTGCAAAACAATGAGATCAGGAGGAGGAACATTGGTTTCAGGCGGCAAGCCGCCTGTCGTCTGGACGGCGATGGCCCTCGCTGGTGGAAAACTATGTAGCAGCCGCGAAAGTTCTCTACTGTGGTCCTCTTGGCATCCTTGCGGCGCCAAGTCCATAAGCATCAGGTGCGCTGTTTCCATCTCATCCTCCATACAGTACAGTGCAAACGATGGTTGGCATCGACAAGGGCCAGCCCGTACATTTTGGGAGTGCTACACATTATGTCTCCAACTTGATACTAGGGAGCTTGACATACAACATACAGGAAATCATAAGGGTGACGTAAAAAAGATGTAAAAAAGCCGTAAAATTTTTATATAACTGGTTACGAGGTGGCGTGAGGATGTTTGGGGATGTCGTGCAGAAGCAATGATAAAATCGACTGTGGTCGTGGGCTCTGCCGTGTACGGCAGCGTTTCGCGTCGGCTGTGTGGTGGGGCATCTGTTCACCTTTGTCAGTGGCGATGCCACCCTCCTGACCGCGGCACGCGCCGAGGGCCTCACCACCGTGACGCCCTTTGATCACATCACGTCTGAAGAGCAATGGCGAGCCCTCGCAATTATAGACTGGGCTCAAGGGGGAGCAGCCGCTCAAGCGCCGCGACCAGGGTGTCCGCGTCACCCGGCGTGTTATAGCCCTGAAAAGAGACGCGGATGAACTTCTGACCATTCCAGGAGACCACCGGCACTTCTACCTGGTATTCGTCATACAACCGCTGTTTGAGCACCTCGAGATCGGTGTGGTCAGGCAGGCGCGCCGTGAACATCTGGGTAAACCATTGGGGTGAGGCAGGACAGATCGGCTCCAGGCCGGTCAGGACGTTCAGACGCTGGCGGGTCGTACAGGCCAGCTGATGACACTGCTGGCGCACCGCCGCCCACCCGTGCTGGGCCTGGAATTCGATGGCCGCGGGGACGGTCAGGAACGCCGCCAGGTCGCGCGTCCCCTGCCACTCGTGATAGTCGATAAACTGGGAGCCGCTGGGCTGGGCGCTCTCGTAGCCCCAACTGACCACGAGGGGCTCCAACCAGTGTTGGACCTCGGGGCGGGCATAGAGGAACGCCGCTCCCTTGGGTGCGCAGAGCCATTTGTGACAGGCCCCCGTGTAGAGATCCGCCCCGATGGCCGGCAGATGGAGCGGGAGGTGGCCTGGCGCGTGGGCTCCGTCCACGATGCACAGCACCCCAGCGGCACGAGCGCGGTGGCAGATCGCCTCTACCGGAAACGTGAGCGCCGTGGGGCTGGTGATATGACTGAGAAAAATCACCTTCGTCCGGTCGGTGACACCCTGCCAGAAGGTCTCCACCCAGGCATCGGCATCCGTGACGGGTAGTGGGATGGGCTGACGCACATACCGCGCGCCGGTCTGTCGGCACAGGAAGCGCCAGGTGCGCTCCATGGCGCCGTACTCGTGATCCGTGGTGAGGATCTCGTCCAGCGGGCGCAGGTGCAGACTGCGGGCCACCATGTTGATGGCGGTTGTGGGATTGGGGACATACACCACGTCGGCGGCGGCGACGCCCAGGTAGGCCGCCAGTTGCGCCCGGGCGTGCGCCAGCAGAGCGGCAGCCTGCCTCCCGAGAAAGGCCACAGGCTGCCGCTCCAGCGCACGCTGCCAAGCCTGGTACGTCTCGAAAACTGGGCGCGGGCACGCACCAAACGAGCCATGATTGAGGAAGACGATCTCTGGGTCAAGCAGAAAGAGTGCTTTGAGAGCAGACATCGGTGTGTCCTTCAGAAAGCGGCGGTGCGGGGTGATCTCTGGACGTATTATACCACTAGAGGCATGCCTGCCGTTCTCGGGTGGACGAAAAGCCAGATGACCTACGTTGGAGTACCGACCACGGATAGGCCGAACTCCCTCGGATGAGCGCCTCCTCGTGGCGCACTTCTTCACAGCCTGCCGCAGACAGACGCGTGCATCGGCATGTCACGTGCGTGGTGCAGGCAGGGCGATATGCCAGGATATTGTACTGACATGCTCCGCGCAGAGCCGGAGGCGCGCTTGACTCTGGACCAGGAGGTGTTGACAATATAGCGTTGCCAAAGCAGCGTATCAACAATGCGCCCTCCGGACCATCACCACAGGGCTCTGGAGGTCGTCAGGGAGAGGTGGGAGAGTCATGGACCTCGCAATGCTTCGTGACGAGTACGATCTGGCGCGACGCTATACGCAGAGCTTGTACGCCGACCTGCCCGAAGCAGACGTGCACTGGCGCCCGGCCCCGCAGAGCAGTGGTATCGGCTGGCATCTGGGCCATCAGGCCGCCGTCAATCATTTTCTCGTGCGGAATTTGCTGGCGGCTGAGCCCAGTCTCAACCCCCAGTTTGACGCCCTCTTTGATGCGGTCACGCCTGAGGAGCAGCGTGGCACACTGCCGTCATTGAGCGCCATCCTCACGTATCGTGAGGCTATAGCACACCGCACCCACGCTCATATTGAGGCGCTGCTGGCAGGCACGCGCCCGGCAGCCCAGCAGGCGACGTACGCCCTCGGACCGCTCCTGGTCAGTCTGATTAACCATGAATACCAACACGATTGCTGGGTGCGGGAAATGCGGGCGCTGCGCGGTCGTGAGACACCGGATGTAGTCTTTTCGCGTCACGTCCGTCAGGTGGATGGCTACTGGGTGCTGCCTGCGGCCCTCTAGACGCCCGCGCTGTCTTGGCTTCGGAGTGACGCGGTCGATGCCGACAGGCGTCCTGTGCGGGCCGTGCGGGCCGTCGCCAGGGCAGGCACAGGTCTGTGCTTCCTCACCAGTTGATGACTCTGTTCGGATTCGTGACACGAAGAACGTGTTGGTCAATAAGGAGAAGATAGAGATTGGTCGTACACTCCATGTCATGGTTTTTCTCGCAAACCCCATAGGGACATCGTGTCTATGCAACACGTTGCGAAGCCATCGTTGCTACCGAGCATGACCTGGTGTGCCCTACCGAGTTTTTTGACCAAACGGAGTGATCCCTGCATGGAAGGGGATTACGCGGCGAGGGCGTAGAACTGTTCGGCCGCAGTGAGGCCTTCGCCTCCTGCCTCTACCCTCAGCTACCGTTTCCTGATCATGTGCATGAGTTCAATACCAGCTACCGTGCCCTGCGCTACGTCAAAAGACTTAAACCCCAACATAAGACGAGCAATCCGTTTTACTGCGCGATGGTCCTGTTCCACAATGTTATTTAAGTATTTCACCTGACGGATGATGATGACGGTTGGTCCGCGACGCGTTGTCCTTTTCCAAGAAGCTCGCCAACCATATTGGGGCCATCAAGCTCTTCATCGGTCACTACAATCTGATGAGAGCTGCGGCGTAGAGCGAGCATTACATGGATACCACGACCTAATCTTGTGCTCTTTACCGAGCTGCACGGCGTGGGGGCGTGCGCGCCCCACGCAACGCGGGCGTACGGCCCGCGAGACGCGGCGGATGTCTGGCCGCCGGGCCGCCTTTAAAAGCTCGGCTTCGTTGCAAAGGGCGTCAATTGGAGCTCGTGCGTCCAACAGGATTTGTCTTGGGTGTGGAGGTAATAGAACGCCTCCGCGATCTTCACGGGATTCATCACCACCTCTGGGTGCTGCTGGGCGCGCGGCAGGGCACGGGTCCCTGGCGAGTCGATGGTGCCGTCAATCACGATGTTGGCCACGTGCACGCCATACTCCGAATATTCCTCCGTCAGCACCTGCGCCAGGGTGCGCATCATCACGCGCGGATAGTACAGCGACTGCCCGGTCATGCGCTTGCGGCCACGCAGGGACGCCGCATTATTCGATATGAGGAAGGAGCCGGAGCCGCGCTGGCGCATGGCCGGGAGTACCTCCTTGGCGACCAGGAACGGGCCACGGCTGGCAATGTGCTGCGCGGTGTCAAACATGTCAACGGGGATATGTTCCAGCAATTCTTTCTCGGGCGGCAGATCACGCCCCTCCAGGTAGCCGGCGTTGTACACGACCACCTCCGGGTCCCCCACGGTCTCGTGAATCGTGGCGAACGCCTTGGCAATGGATGCCTGCGATACCAGATCCAGCTCGACAATCATGCTGTCGCCGCCTTGCGCCGTGATGGCGTGCTCCAGTGCCGCGGCATTGGCGGCCTTCCGGGTCGTCAGCACGACAAAAAAACCCTCTTTGGCAAACTTTTGGGCGATGGCGCCGCCGACCCCCCAGCGTATGCCAACGGGCAGGTCGCTGTCGTCGAGTACCTTGCCGTGTGCCAGTTGGGTATTGCGGCCATCGGCCTGCCACTTGGAGGTCGCCCCCACCACGACGGCGACCGGTTTACGGGTTGCGTTCATTGTGGATTCCTTTCTGTCTGAGGTCGACTACACACACGGGTCGCGCAGGAGCGCAGGCATCGGCCGGCCAGACCCCGCGTCTCCAGCAACATAGCCACATGTACCATGGGAAAGCCAGGGCGATGGAGGTCGCGGTTTTCCCTTGCGTCGTCATCCAGCCTGGGGGAACGGCGCCGTCGATCGGCGCCTCCCCTCATGGCTCAGTGGGCGGCTGTCACGGGTTGATGCGCCCGGAGGAAGTCACGCACCTGGTTGACCGTCTTGGCGAGCAGGTCCTTTGGCTCTCGCCAGGGATAGACCGTCACTTCAGCCTTCGGCGCCAGCGCCGCAATATCCATGGCGACCGGATACGGGTGCGCGGGGGTGTCGTCCGGCATCACCAGCATCGGCGTCTGGCAGGCACGGACGAAGTCGCGCGACACGCTGTAGACGAAGTCGGGCTGGACGCGGTAGAGGTTGTGCAGGTACGCTTCGATAGTCGCCATGGTCAGGTCGGGCCGTCGAGCGAGAAGCTCGGGTGCCCAGTTGTCGCGGCCGGAGTTGTACATGACGTCCGGGTTCTCCGGCCGGTGCCCGACGGGCTGGCAGAGCACGCCGGCCACGACGCGGTCGGGCGCCCGCTCCATGAGCTTGAGGGCAAACGGGCCGCCGATGCAGTAGCCCATGAAGAAGAACTCCCGGATGCCGAGGTGATCCATCAGCCCCAGTTGGTCGTCGGCGAAGGCTCCCCACGGGTCGTTGACCGGGATCGGCCCAGTGGACTCGCCGCCGTTCGCGTTGCGCTGGTCCATCGTGATGCAGCGGAACTCGTTCTGGAATTCCTCCATGGCGTTGAACACTGCGGTGGCCCAATTGCTGACGCGGGAGTTCAAGCCCCCGCCGGGTGTGACCAGAAGTGGGAAGCCGGACCCGGCCTCCTCGTAGCGGATGCGGACGTCGCCCTTTGTATAAAACGGCATGGCAGTCTCTCCTGACAGGGGTTGATAAGCAGGCCAATTGCTGTGGCTTTGTCTCGGTGCGAGCATACCATGTTTTTGCGGTCGTTGCTTGGCAGGCGGAGCGGGACGGGGAGTGCTCTCAAGAGCGCTGTGTATATCCGTGCGCTGCGGAGAGGGAGTGTCCACGCTCTGGGTGTCCCAGCGCCTCGGAGCCTGTCTCCTCGCGGTGGCAGTATTCCCCGCGTGTGGCCACGCGCGGCGTACCCTGGCACATGGACTGACGCAGCGTTCGCGCATAGGGCTAGACATGGGCAGCAAGATGAGATAAGGTCGCCAGGAGAGCACGGGGGAGTATGCCTCGGGAAAGGGGACGGGGGTACGCTGGGCGCTGGATGGCAACTAGCATGGCAGGAGGGCGAGCACATGCGCGACGGCTTCAAGATCATCGATGGTGACCGGCACGTTATGGAGCCGGCCGATCTGTGGGAGCGATACTTGGATCGCCCCTTTCGACACTATGTCGGCTGGCTGGTGCCGCCGACCGATACCATCGGGGCCCGCATCACCGATGCGACCTGGCGGGGCGCCTTCAGCTACGCCATCTCCCGCGGCTTCGACTGCCACGCCTACCTCGACGACCTCGACCGGGAGGGCATCGATGTCGCCGTCCTCTTCAGCACCGCCGGCCTCGGCTTCTGTTGGTATGACGATCTGGACCCGGCGTGTGCGGCGGCACTCTGCAGGGCCTACAATAACTGGCTCGCCGACTACTGTGCCGGCGCCCCGGATCGCCTGTTCGGCATGATGCTCTTGCCCCTCCAGGATGTGGCGCTGGCCCTGAAGGAGCTGCACCGGGCCGCGTCCGAGCTCGGCCTGCGTGGCATCTTTTGGCGCCCCAACCCCCACTTCGACCGGTTGATCTCTGATCCGGTCTATGACCCCCTCTTCGCCTGTGCTGAGGAACTGGGCGTCCCCATTGGCTATCATGAAGGTGCCCAGGGCCCGCTCCCGCCGCAGCGCGGTGGGGACCTGGGTGGCGGGGGGTTCCGGTGGCTGGGCACGGGCCGGGTGGACACGGGGTTTCTGCGCCATGCGGCCCGCCATCCCATGGAGATCATGGGTGCCTTCCTGACCTTAGCCACCGCCGGGATCTTCGACCGTTACCCCGCCCTCCGCTTCGCTTTCCTGGAGTCCGGCTGCGGCTGGCTCCCCAACTGGCTCGAACGCATGGACGTCTTGGCGGAGAACCCCTACTATCGGCAGGGCTACCAGGGGCAGGTCAAACCCTCAGAGTACTTCCGACGAGGACAGTGCTATATCTCCTCGGAGGCGGAGGAGTCAGCGACCATGGCCATGCTGGGACGCACCATCACGGAAGACTGCCTGATGTGGGCCTCGGACTATCCCCATCGAGATGCGGTGCCCTACTTTCCCAACACCGTAGGTGGGGTGCTGGCCAACGCACACCTGAGCCGGGCGTTCAAGCAGAAGATCCTGTGGGAGAACCCGGCGCGGTTCTACAATCTGCCTCTGGAGAGCCCGGTTGACCGGACGCCCGGAACCGCGGCGGCGCTTCGGAGCTAGGCCTGGAGGGCGGGGGAGGGAAACAACCGTGCACGGCCCATACAAGGTCATCGATTGCAACCGACATGTGGTGGAGCCGCCAGACCTCTGGGCGAAGCGGTTGCCCACCCCGCTGCACCAGCAGGTCCGTATTGGCCCGGGCCGACTGGACAGCATACACGTCCGAGGGCGTGCGGTGCTTCGCGGCCGTCCGAACTTCTTGACGGACCCCATCTACCAGCAGACCCTGGCCCAGGCGATCCAGGCCGACTTCAACCCGCAGTCGCATCTAACGGATATGGACCGTGAAGGGATCGATGTGGGCGTCCTGCTTCCCCTGCTCGGCCTGTATGCCCCCTGGGCGGACCATATCGGCCCCGACCTCAGCGTACCCATGTGCCAGGTCTACAACGACTGGCTGTACGAGTACTGCCAGGTGGACGCCACCCGGCTGAGGGGGGTGGCGCTGCTGCCCTTGCAGGACCCCGGTGAGGCCGCCAACGAACTCCGCCGGGCCGTGCAGGCGTTGCGCTGTGTAGCCGGGGTGATGATCCCCAATCCAGTCATAGGACGGCGCCTCCACGACGGCGCGTACGACGTGCTCTACCGGGAGGCCGAGACCCTGGGAGTCCCTCTCGTGGTGAGCCATGGGGGCAGCGGCATGGTCCTGCCGCAGGTGGGTCAGGACCGCTGGCAGGCCTTCTATGCCCGGGAGGTGGCCGTGGATATCTTCGAGGCGTGGCTCGCCGTCGCCTCTTTCATGGGGCACAACGTACTGGAGCGGTTCCCTGGGCTCCACATCGGCTTCATCGGCGCGGGCTGCGGGTGGCTGCCGTACTGGCTGGAGCGGCTGGAGGAGCACTGGGGCGGCTTCTTCGGCCAAGACGCCCCGAGCACCCAAGCGCCGGACCGTGTGTTCAAGGCTCAGGGATTTGTGGCCTGCGATCCCTGGGAACAGACGGTGCCGGAGGTGGTAGAGGCGATGGGAGCGCGCGCGGTGGTGTGGGGAAGTCAGTATCCGCTGCCGGACATCTTGCACTTTTTCCCCAATGAGGTGCATAGCCTCGTGGAGGACCGGTACCTGGCGGAGGAGGCCAAGCAGCGCATATTGTGGGAGAACGCGGCAGACCTCTTCCATATCGGTGAAGGGCCTCGGTCCTAGCCGGCGAAGCGAGCGGAGAGTCCCAGTGACCGTGGAAGCATCCATGCGGGCTGGCTCCATCTTCCTGGCACAAAGCTCGTGCTTTGTCACTGCTGATCTGTGCTATGCTCATCCCTGGTACTGCCACGCTCGTGTGTGCCACGTAGCAGGGGGGGCACCGAGGCGTGTCGGTCTGTCTGCTCGCGTCGTGATCCATGACGAGACGACGCGTGTGATGCGAGGAGATGCCCTACACCAGAGGCGTGGAAGGCCCCGGCATTGAGAACTTTGAAATAGGTTCGCCAACGGTATCCGAACGTTTCTTGAGACTGTCTCCAAGTGCTTTATTGATAAAAGAGATATAGCTTGGCGTATACAATTTCGCCATTGCTATCGGAAAGCCAAGTATGTCCGGCAAACGTGCTGGAAAGACAGTTGTGTACCGAAGGGATAGGACAGATGCTTCGCGAAACGGGAGCGCATACACCTGAAGGGGGAGGTGAATCGTGGCAGGACCATGTACAGGCCTAACCGTCCTGGATTTCTCATTGGGGATGCCAGGAGCCATCTGCACCTTGGTAATGGCCGACTACGGGGCCGAGGTGATCAAGGTGGAACCTCCTGGCGGAGATCCTTTCCGTTTTCAGCCCGCCTGGATTTCATGGAACCGCGGGAAGAAAGGCATTGTGCTGGATCTCAGCACTCCAGAAGGCCGCGAGCAAGCCATCCAACTCGCCGGCGAGGCTGATGTGCTGGTAGAGTCCTTCCGTCCCGGAGACATGGCTGACTGGGGGTTGTCGTATGACACCCTGTCGCAACTGTACCCGCGGCTGGTCTACTGCTCCATCACGGGCTTTGGGCAACAGGGCCCGCTCCGCCGGGTCAAAGGGTACGAGGGGGTCGTTGCGGCCAAGGCAGGCCGGATGCTCCACTTGCAGGGACAGCCCACCCGGGAGGGCCCCGTGTACTCGGCGGTATACACGGGCAGCTGGCACGCCAGCCAGGCGGCGGTGCGCGGAATCATTGGCGCCCTCCGCGTGCGGGACCTCTGCGGGCGTGGGCAATGGGTCCAGACCAGCATCGTCCAGAACCTGGCCTCTCCCCACGACAACAATATCGGTGACGGTGGACTGGTGAATATACAACTCCGGCGCATGGACCCGCAGCGGTTTCCCGGGAGACCCGGCGGCCGAGGCCTCTCCTCCATCGGATACATTCCCGTGCGGACCAAGGACGGCACATGGCTCCAGCACGCCAATCAGAGGGCCCCACACATCCAGGGCCATCTTAAGGCCATTGGCCTTGGGCACCTGCTCGAGGATGAGCGGTTCAAGAAAGTTCCCGCCATCAGCTTGGACAACCGCGAACTCCTGCGCCGGGAGATCCTGAAGAAGCAGTTGGAGAAAACCGCCGACGAGTGGATGGAGATTTATCTCCAGGACGGCAACATCGCCGCTGAGCCCTATCGTAACAGCATCCAGGCCATGGATCATCCTGCGGTGCTCGCCAACGGTACCGTGGTAACGATCAATGATCCTCGCGTGGGCCCTCTGCGCACCCTGGCCCCGCTCGTGGATTTCAAGGACACCCCGGGAGAGCCAAGCGGACCAGCCCCTGATGTGGGACAGCATAACGCCGAGGTGCAGGGACGCCTGCGGCAGCAGGCCGTGGCCGAAAGCGGTGGCTTGTCTGAGGCCCCTGGCGCCAACGTGCCCGCCCACCCTCTGTCAGGGGTCACCCTCCTGGACCTGGCGACCATTCAGGCCGGTCCCTACGGCGCTACCCTTTTGGCTGACCTTGGAGCGCGGGTCATCAAGATCGACGCCACGGATAGGCGATTGGATGAGGGGCGGCGCTCCACGGCGCTGGCAATGGCAGACGCACGGACCTACGCGGGCAAGGAATGCATGCAGGTCGACCTTCAGACCCCTGAGGGCAAAGAGATCGTCCACAAGCTCATCGCCAAGGCCGATGTGCTCTTGCACAACTATCGCCTCGGTGTTCCGGAGCGTCTCCAGGTTGATTGGGAGACCTGCCGGAAGATCAATCCCCGCCTGGTCCATGTCTGGATGGGCACCTATGGCGAAAACGGGGTGCATGCGCGCCGGCCGGGCGCCCATCCCATTCCCGGCGCCGTCATGGGTGGCGCTATGCGGCAGATGGGCCGGGGCATGCCGCCGCCTCAGGAACAGGTCATGGCTATTGAGGAGATCGTTGAGGCGACCCGCTGGATCATGAAGTCCAACTGGGGCCCGGACCAAAACACCTCCCCGGCTGTGGCCACGGGCATCATCCTCGGCCTCCGGGCGCGGGACCTCATCGGTAAGGGCCAGCCCGTCCACATTACCATGCTCAACGCCAATGCCTGGACCAATGCCGATGAGTATTACGACCACGCCAACCGCCCTCCCTTGGCGATGCCCGACGAAGAGATCCATGGCCTCCATGCCCTGTACCGTCTCTACCGCTGCCGGGAAGGGTGGGTGTTCCTGGGTTGTCTGTTCCAGGACGAGTGGGAGACATTCTGCCGCACTGTGCAGCGGGGAGACCTCCTGGCCGATCGCCGCTTCGCGACTCGAGAGGCGCGGCAGGCCAATGACGAGGCCCTGATCACCGAGATTGCGGAAATCTTCGCCGGGCGCACCGCTGCCGAGTGGGAAGAGCTGCTGATCAAGGCGGATATCGGCTGTGTCCGGGCCGACGAAGCTGTGGAGGGAGAGTTTTATGCGGACCATCCCCATGCCAAGGCGAATGCTCTGAGCGTTGAGGTGGAGCATCCGTATGTCGGCAAGTACCTCCGTTACGGCGGGCTGGTCGAATTCTCCCTGACTCCTGGACTCTACCGAACCTCCAGCCAAATCGCCCAGCACACCAAGCCCCTCCTGCGGGAGATCGGGTACGACGACCAGCAAATCGAGGACTTGGGCACACGGGGCATCGTCCAGTGGGCGGATCCCTCGGTGGGTGGGGAGCCGTAGGGGATAAAGATCCTTGACCAGCAACAGTCCTCTACACATAATCCTCGCTACATTGTGTCGTGAACGGTGACGTGCGGCGTGCAAGATGCCACAAGAGAGGAGAACTATGTCAACGATCCCAGGCCTGGAGAGACCTGTCCCGGTTCCTAATGATCTGACCAAGCCCTTCTGGGACGCCTGTAACGAGCGGCGGTTGGTCTTGCAGAACTGCTCCGCCTGCGAGAGACTGCATTATCCGCCCACCCAGCGATGCAACAAGTGTGGCTCGGCCGACCATCTGGTGTGGAAAGAGGTGCAAGGCAAGGGACACATAGACGTGTACTTCGTGATACGTGACTCGCGCATCAGGGGATTCCGGTCGGCGCAGCCCATCAACTTTGCGGTGATCACCTTGGACGAGGACCCGGGCATCAACTTCTTGTCCAACCTTCCGGGTACCCCACCGGGCGAGGTCCCCGTTGGGGCTCCCGTGGAGTTGATATTTGAGCAGACGAGTACCGGCCAGATGATCCCCGAGTGGCGGGTGGTCACCTAGCCCACGCAGGTGTACGGAAACAGTGAACCCCACAGAGGGCATGAGGGAGCTGAGATGGCGGACACGAGTTGGATGAGAAATCGCGAAGGGATGGGCATCTGGGAGCACCGAGGCAAGGTCGCCGTCGTAGGTTGGGGTCAGTCCCATATGGACCGGCGCTGGGACGGTGTGACCATGGACAGGAGCTGCGGCGGCTTGAGCAAGGAGGCGTGCCTGAAGGCGATTGCAGACGCAGGCCTGTCGCTGGACGACATTGATGGGCTGATCACCAGCTCGGAGACCCGGGCGGAGCAGACCTGGGCGCCTCGGCCGTATTTCGACCCTCCCTACGACACCGAGGACGGCCTGACCAAGGCTTCAGCGGAGTGGATACAGAGAGAGTTGGGGTTCAAGAACATAAAGTACATCAAATCCGATGCGCCCTACATCGGCCCAATGATGGGCCTGGCCGCTCAGGCCGTCGGTGACGGTTTATGCGAGACCGCCCTGGTGTGGTACCCGATGGTCAACCTCGCAGGCCGGTACGGGCACAACAATCCCCAGAATATCAATCAGGAGGCCCCCGGGCAGAGCGCCTTTACCCTGCCGTGGGGGTATCAGAGCGGCGCGATGTTCAACAATCTCGTCATCTTCCAGCAGTACTGCAAAAAATACGGCAAGTCCCATGACGGGCTGGCCCCCCTCTGTTTGAATTTGCGCCGCAACGGCTTGAGGACCCCCTGGGGATACTACGCGCTGCACGAGCCCTATCAGCTCACCCGTGAGGAGTATTTGAACGGGCGCGTGATCGAGGAACCGCTGGTGATCTATGATTGTGACCGGCCAGTCAATACGTGTGGAGCCTTCATCTTCACCACCGCTGAGCGTGCCAGGGACCTGAGGCAGAAGCCGGTCTACGTCCTGAACCATGCCCAGAACAATGGCAGAGGCCGGAGCACCATGGCAACTCTGGAGGAGCATCAGGCGGCGGTCGCCAGCCTGGCACGGAAGATGTGGGAGGGCTCTGGGCTAGGTCCTGCGGATGTTGACATCTTCAACCCGTATGACGGCTACCTCACATTCACGCAGCAGTTCCTCGAGGGCTTCCAGTGGCACGGTGTCAAGCTCGGAGAGGCCCACGACTTTTATGCCGACGACATCAGGGTGGAAGGTCCGCATCCCTTCCTGTCAAGTGGTGGCAATAACGGAACGGGGCGTAACCGCGCCGTCCTCTTCTCTGATAGCCTTGAGCAGCTGCGGGGGACAGCAGGTCCACGGCAGGTGACGGTGCGGGCTGAAACGGCCCTCGCGGGCTGCAATACGCCCGATAGTTGCGGCTTCATCATGTTGAGCAAGTACCCGAGCTAGGATCCCGCCGGGCGGAGCAGACGTGGGGCGCACGGCGCCGGAGGTGCAGCGGAGGTGCATGATGCGCCCGCTACGTTGCCTGGCGCGCAAACCCCAGGAGTTCCATGCCCAACCCATGCCCTTTCGCTTGGGCAAGCACTTTGAAGTCGCCATACTCGTCCGGGTCTACCAAGGTCATCATCGCCATACGGCTCAGTGCCGTCCGGGCGGCGGAGAGGCCTTGCGTCTGGAGCGCCTCGAGGAACGAGGAGAAGCCAAGGTTCGTCAGGAACTGGCTCTGGAGGGCGTAGCCCACAGTGGCGAGCCCGTGCCGGTCACCCAGCCGCATGAGGGATGTGAAGTCCACCTGGCAGGTCATGTCCTGTTGCCCGATGTGCTGGTATGGGTCACGGCTGACGACGTGTCGATGGTAGCAGACCAGCGTACCCTGGTTATTCTGGAGTGAGTAGAGGTCAGTGGCCAGTTGACCGTAGTCGATCGTGAGAATAAACCCGCGGTCTAGGGCGCTGGCAAGCTGGCCCGTCCAGTCCTCCATGGCCAAGTTCACCTCGCCGCGATACCCTTCGGGAAAGGATACGCCTAAGCTGGTGAGTCGCTCTTCGATGCGCGGTGAGGATGGCTCGTCCAAGACTTCGGTGAGAGTCCCCCCCGCCAAGGTGACGAAGACTTCCTTGACTCTGCCACCCTGGATAGCGAACCGGTGGACAGGGAAATTATCGAGCAACTCGTTACACAGGATACAGCCCACAACCTTGCGGAACGCCCGCAGTCCTTCGGTTTTCACGCGTTGGACTCCCAAAATCGCGTCTCGTCTGCTTGGGGAAGGGCGCCCGTTAAGCTGGGCGCCCTCTGCCCACGCAGTGGCAGGGAACGGGGGCACGTTAAACTGTGCCCCCTCCGCCGACACAGTCGCGGGGGACATCCCATCGCCCGTCCCGTTGTCCCAGGCAAAGGGGTGGGCAGGTGATGGGAGCCCGCGCGGCTCGTAGTCTGCCGCGACGTAGTACAGCACCTGCGCCAACCGCGGGGCCAGCCGCCCACAGGCCTGCACGATGGCTTGCGCCAAGGCGCCGTCGCCGGAACCCACCTCAATCACCTGGAAAACGGGAGGGTCACCGAGGAGGTGCCACATTTGTTCCAATTGGCGTGCGAGCAGAGCCCCGAAAACCGGGTGACTCGTGGGAGAGGTTCCGAAGTGGGCGCTGATCCTGGTGCCCCTGGCAGAGTAAAAGCCTCCATGGGGTGAGTACAGGCAGGCCTGCATGAACTGGGCGAATGTAATGCGCCCATGCTTTTGAATGAGCTCTCTGATCTCCTGGTCAACCGCTGAGCGCAACCTCATCTCCCAGAACGGCCAATATGCCATAGGCCCTTAAGCAAGCTTGTCAGTGACAAGATACTGGGTGCGCTAGGCACCGGGGCTACTCCAAACCCCTTTTAGCAGACGAAGCTGTCTGAAGTCAACCCGTTGGCCTTTGGAGAGGGTTCTCAAAAGGAGGAGCCTGTGAGTAGCAATGGAGCAATTATCGAAAGATTTCCATAACTGGTCCGATACTAATCCATGGGTGTTAGTTTGATACGTAACAGCTGAAATACCAGTTGACAGGTCGTCATGGACTGGCTCAAGTTGAGGTTGTGCAAACTTCAACCGAGAGGAGCCAGTCCTGTGACGCCCCCGGATTTTATGATCGCACTGTTCTACGCGGTAGACCAAGAGATACTTGATGGACCAAAACACCCGGACGCCAAACTCTCTCCCAGTGAAGTCGTGACGCTGGCCCTGCTGCATGCCATCAAAGGCGGCGGGCCCCGCGCCTTTTACCGCTGGCTGCCGCGCGATTATCTGCCGTTGTTTCCCCACGTGCCGGAGCGGACACGTTTGGCCCGGCTCTGCAAGACGCACACGGCGTGGATCGCCCGGTTTCTGGCCACGTCGACCGTGCTGGGCGTGGCGGACACCTATGGGATCGAGGTGATCCACCCGAGGCGGGAAGGGCGCAGCCCGGCCCAAATTGGTAAAAAGGGCCAGAGCAATCATCGGTGGATTGTCGAGGGCAAATGGTGCTTCCTCCTGAACCAGTGGGGCTGGATTTGTGCCTGGGACTGCGCTACCGCCAACGTCTACGACGCGCATTTTCACCCGCTGATTACCCAGGTTGACGGCCGGATGATTGTGCGGACCGCTACGGGTTGTCATGCGCAGACCGAGGCCCCTGCCAACAGGAAAGTCTGTCCGCGGGGTACTTGGAACACGCGGATGCTTGTGGAAACGGTGTTGTCGATGCTCACGACCGTGTTTCAGAGCAAGAAAGTCAGTCAGCGCGTGTGGGCTTACTTCCGCGCCCGTGTCGGGTGGACGATGGCCGCGTGCAATCTTTTAGCCCGCTGGGGCCTGGAAATTGATGACGAGAACATGGTGCGTCTGTCCATTGCTGAGTTCAGTCTTTAAGAGACTAGCACCATTGATTACTAAAGCTCTGAGCTGCAGCGGCCTCTCCTCACGGGCCTCCATCGTGCAGCTACTGATTAAATCTGTCGCCGACAGGACCAGTTATCGATGTGATCATAGGTAATCGGGTCGCCTTCACTGGCTGGCAAGGTAATACAGGCGAGGAACACGTACGGCTGACCGAGACAGTCCGGACAGGGCGCCGGGCGTTTCTCGCAGATGTCGAAGGGTGCACTACTGGCAATCTCCGGCAACACCCAAAGTATGTCCACCTGGAAGCTGTCACGGATACGAGAGGGCTGATAGACCGTTTCAGCACAGCCGCATCCAAACGGGGGCACCGGCACTGGTCGCACACGCTCCTCGGCATATTGAATGCCTACATAGGCAACGGGTGCAGGTTGCCCATTCTGTAGCGGGCGCCGCCATAAATAGTCGCGCACATCCACTGCTGTCGGCATCGGCACCACAATGTCATCGCCGCAGCAGCTAATAGCGTAGCCAGGACAGACCCGCACTGCCCAGGGCCGGTGTTGATCGTTTGCCGGCACGACCCGTAGGCCACAGACCACACCCCACCCATGCAGGAAGCGGTTATGGCGCCGCCGCCGCTGGCTGCGATAGTGCTGCCAAGTCTGCAGGTCCGGAATAGCAAGATAGTTTCCCGCCTCAAACACAGGTCGTGCTAGAGCGCCTGGAGGCGCTTGCCCGGGCTTTACGAGTTCATAATTTGTCATGGAACAAGGTCTCCGCAATTATACTTTGCTCGCTCATCTCGAAACCACATTCATGAAATAAATACTTCATAACTCTTATGAAGCTCATGAGAGCGGAGTTGGCTTTATATAAAGGGGGGCATGCCGCTCATCGACTATGGAAAGCGCAGTATATGATCACGGAAGAGAAGGCACCGGCAGGGACACGTGCTGTGTGAGCCGGCTCAGAGCAGGCCTTTGGCATTTACACAGACCAGAAACCGCTTCGATCAGCATTGGAAACGCGGGACGCTCTCGGATGCGACACGTGTGACGCAAGGACAGGACCCGCTACACTCAGCAATGGCCCTTCTCGCTATGGGCGTCCCTGGGCTGCGTTTGTGCCGCAAGACGCCGCATCGGTGGGCGTCCTCCGCGATGTTATGTGTCGCTTCTACAGCCTCGACATCCGAAACACCCACAGCGACTCCCCTTCCCGCGCCAAACGCTAAGCAAACGTCCCGACTTTGTCCTCTTGGGTGGCGTATTGGTTGACCAGCCAGTGGAAGCGCGCATACCACTGTGGCCACCACAGGCCGGTGATCCCATAGCAGGCACCGCAGGGGTGCCTGGCGTCGCCAAGCAGGGCAACCCTCCCCCGCTGCGTGTGCCAGCGGTGCGGGCGTGTATACCCCCTGCCTGAGGACCCGCGCCACCCCGGGCGTGGACCTCACGCGGTTCCGCCCGCCGCGGTGCGGGGTTGCACCTGTTCCTGGAAGGCCTTCCCCGCTGCAAAGGTGGGAACGGCTTTGGCAGGAATCTGGACCGTCTCCCCCGTGCGGGGGTTCCGTCCGGCCCGGGGTGGGCGGTGGCGGAGGTGGAAGCGGCCAAAGCCCCGCAATTCAACGGACTCACCCGCCTGCAGGGCATCCATAATCGCCTGCAAGCACTGCGTGAGCACCGCGTCCGTCTGCGACTTCGAGAGTTGCACGGTGGCGGCCACGTGGTCGACGAGCTCTGCCTTGGTCATACACATCTCCTCTACGGGCGGTAGGGGCATCGTCGCGGGTGGGGCCCTCAACGAGCCGTGGCCCAGGGACAGCTCTTGAGTCATATGATGTATACTTAGAATATACAGACATCGGGGCGAGAGCTATGTCTACACCGAAATTAGCGGTCCCGCCGCCCTTACGAGGTGCCGACGCGGGCTCCTTTGCTGAACACTCCATTGTGCACCGCTTGCCGCACATTGCCCAACGCGTGTTAGCGGACAATCCCCTGACGGCCGCGATGCGTCACCAGATTGCAGACCTCATCGCCGCCATCCCCTATCGCACCCTGGAAGCGTTCACCGATCCTGGGGCCCCGGACATCTCGGGCTGGCACGACTATGTGCAACCCTATCTGGACCACAACTGGTTGCAGGTACCCTGGTTCTTTGCTGAGACGTATTTTTATCGGCGGCTCATCGCGATGACTGATTTCTTTCGCACCGCGTTCGACCCCTTTGCCGCCCAAAAGCAGCAGGGCTTGCACACCACCGTGGCGCATGGGCGGGCGCTGGCCACGCAGGCCCAGCGCCTGCGCGCAGACGGATGGCGCCCCGAGGCCTTCATCCACCTGCTCACGCTGGCGCTGTGGGGCAACCAGGCGGACATGAGCCTGTGGGCGCCGGACGACGCCACCCAACCACGCTACACGCAGACGGACCACCAGCACGAGCATCTCGTGGTGAATGAGGCCGAGGCGGTGGCGCACTATTTCACAGCGCTACACGACGCGCCGCGGGCCACGCCTCGCTGTGTCGATTGCCTGCTCGACAATGTCGGTTTGGAACTGCTCGGTGACCTGTGCTTGGCCGATTATCTGCTCAGTACCGCCCAGGTCCAGACGGTGCGTTTCCACGCCAAATTGCATCCGACCTTTGTGTCTGATGCGATCATCGCGGATGTGCACACCACCATTGCGTGGCTGCGGCACCACGCCGACAGCGCCTTGCGGACCTTGGGAGAACGTCTGTATGCCTACGTGCGGCACAGGCGTTTACACGTGCAGACCCATCCCTTCTGGACCTCGCCCCTGCCGCTGTGGGAGATGCCCGACGACGTCCGCTCCCTCCTCGCGGAAGCGGATGTGGTGATTGCGAAAGGCGATGCTCATTATCGGCGCGCGCTCGGCGATGCGCATTGGCCGTTGACGACGCCGTTAGCCGACATCGTGAGTTATTGTCCTGCCCCGATTGTGTTCTTACGCACGTGCAAAGCCGAAGTGATCGCCGGCCTGGCGAGCGCGCAGGTGCAGGAGCTGCACCTGCGTGACCCGTCATGGCTGACCAATGGTGAGTGGGGCGTCATCCAGTTTGTGCCTGGACATGCCTGACTTCTGGGGATGGTGTGCGAGCACTCCTCCTGCACAAGCCTGGAGCGCCAGCAGAGGAGCATACCAGAGAGGCATACCAGGAGAGGGATGGACAGCACATCGGCTCTGCACGCGTTCCACAGACGACCAGCCTGTACACCTTCTGCTTGTCCTAGGCAAGAGGGTATGGTAGCAATCAAGGGCATAACCGTCGTACCGGGCTGCGTTGTCACAATCCTGAGCTATCAGCGATAGCTGAGATGACGGCCAATACTGGGGCAAGCCATCCGAGGACGGCACGTGTTCACCCCAAGAATGTCTCCCATAACGTTGTCATCTCAGCGCGAGAGGGGATGGTGTTCAGCTGGGCTTCCTGGAGGCGCCAGTCGTACTGCTGACGCCAGTACGCCACGAGGGAGCGCAGGTACGTGAGATCCGTGCCGTACTGCCAGCTGGCCCCGGGGAGCTCGTCGGGCCAGCGCACGCGCGCCAGCCGCGCCTGTAAGTCGGTCAGGATGTCCTCGGCAATCTGGATCGTCATCGACGTGGGCGTCATACGCGTCTCCTCCGGGAGAGGGCAGCCTGGGTGCTAGGGACCCCAGCGTGACATCGGGGATGGATGTGGTGCGGCAAGTATGCCCGATCAGCCGGCGTCACGCAAATCCGGTCTGGGAGACGCCTGGGGCGCGCACTGGCACGAATCAGTACACGAAAGAGCCCTATCCGTAAGTGATGTGGGCCATACGTGAGATGGTATGCGGCAAAAAGGGGTACGGGAGGGTCCAAAACACTGCACGAAAGAGAGTGGTCGCTTCATCCCGCCTGCATCAGTCTTCGGAGTGCAGCGCGTCTCGTCTAGACAACGTGTCGCATTGACTCTTGACCGTGATGCACGTATGATACGCCACGAGCCGTCTCCCTCGCAGAGGCAGACGGACGCCGCAGCAGAAGCCCCGCTTGCTGTACAAGGAGCACCGATGATCTTCATTGCCGTCAAGTTCTCCATCCGTCCCGACGTCGCGGACCAGTGGCTCGCGCGTGTCGCCCCCTTCACGGCCGCCACACGCGCCGAGCCGGGCAATCTCTTCTTTGAGTGGTCGCGCAGCGTCGATAGACCCAATCAGTTTGTGCTGCTTGAAGCCTTCCGCGACCGTGCGGCCGGCGAGGCGCACGTACACTCGGAGCACTTCAAGGTGGCCATGGCCTGGATGCCTGATGTGGTCGCAGCCACGCCGGAGATTATCCACGTCGACGTGCCCGGCGACGGCTGGGCGACCATGGCCGAACTGCAACCGCGCACGGCCCCGTAACGCGCGCCGCTGCCGGAGCGCACCCTGCCGGCCAGCTCGTCAGCCCATCGAGGGTCTTCGTATGGGTGTGTTGCACGACGGTGCTCCGAGGGCACCGTGACGGCATGCCTCTGTGTGAAGGACCATTCCCATGCTCACATTCGTCATGATGCCGCCCCAGAACGATCGCCAGCGGCAATGGGCGCCGCGGCTCCAGCGCAGTCTGCCGGACCATCGCGTCGTGGTGCCCGAGACGGAGGCCGAGGCCCGCCACGAACTCCTCGATGCGGACACGGCCTATGGCTGGGTACCGCCCGACATGCTCTCTGCTGCTACCAAGCTGCGCTGGCTTCGGTGTGGGGGCATTGGCCATGAGACCGCTCGACTCTGCACCGCGCTGGGGATGACGGTCCTTGGGGTCGATCCCCGTCCGGAATATTCAGCAGCTGTGCGGCTTGCTGGCGTTACGCCTCGGCGAGGTGCTGCCACTCGCTATCGCCGACCGGGGGTTTGCATTTGGGCATGCGCTATTTGGGAATACGACCTTTGCCGTCCTGCATCTAGTCTTGGCGTTCTCCGGGTTTCAGACGTACAACGTGTTGATCAATCCCAATAATCTGGTCGTCCAAGCGGTCCTGCGAACGATGCTCGATGACGGGGATTACTTCTTTTTTGCGCTGCGGCCGCAGGGTCAGGTGACGGCCTTCCGAGCGGACATCGGGAGCGAAGGCCTTGCTGTATTGCGGGCCAACCGGGCGCGCCTCCAAGCGTCGACCACGACGGACGCGCAATAGCAGCAGGCCCTCATGTCGTTTGCGGCCCATCCTGATCCGGCAGGTATCCTCCTCCAGTGGGTCTGTCGCGATACGGTCGCTGCTGTCGACCTCACACCGATCGGATGGCATTGACCCCCGTGTAGCAGGGATGCCAGCAGCCGCAGACGGTGGCGCCAGAGGCGAAGAGCATGTTGCTATGATTGGTACCGACAGAGGCTTCCCGGAGAGAGTGTAGACACCAAGGATGTGCGAGGTATGGAGCTCGGTGGGAGTCATGGTGCCCTCTCTCGCCGAAACATGGGTACCATCGAACGAAAAGATTGACTCCCGCCTCAATCTTCGTTCTCGAACGTGTTCGACAGCATACAAACGAGTGTGTCCTCGGCAGGGAAGGGGAGGGGGGCCTAGTCGGCCAGGGCCCGGTAGAGCGTCGCCCGGTGCACCTTGAACAGCGCGGCGATCACGGGCACGGGCTCGCCTTGGGCACGGAGTGCACGGGCATGGGTGATCTGCTGCGGCGTCAGCTTCGGCTTGGGGCCAAATTGCACCCCACGTTGCTTGGCGGCCTGCACGCCGGCGCGGGTGCGTTCGGTGATCAGGCTGCGCTCGAGTTCGGCCAAGACGCCGATCATCTGCCACATGGCACGGCCGGCGGCGGTCTCGGTGTCGATGTGCTCGGTTAAGGAGCGAAACTTGATCCCTTGGGTGCGCAGCTCGTCCAGCAGTGTGATGAGATCGCGCAGATTCCGGCCTAAACGGTCCAGTTTCCAGACAATGAGGGTGTCACCCGGGCGCAGGACTTTGAGGCAGCGGGTGAGGACCGGGCGCTTGACGGTCGCGCCGGAGAGGCCTTCGTCCGTGAAGATCGTCATGCATCCTGCCCGCTTCAACGCAGCAAGCTGCAGGGCGGTGTTCTGGTCGTCGGTGCTGACGCGCGCATAGCCGTATTTCATACCCCTATTATGCGACAAACATATGCGACACGCAAGCCGTTGATTTCATTCGCGCAAATTTTTGTCGCAGGACTTAGCCTTTGTGAGACAAAGGCGACCTTTGCACTCAACAGTTCACTGCCGTAAAATCACGGCCGTCTACCCCGCACACTCACAGCAACGAGGAACACTAAGGTGGAACCAGACCAGTTATTCGAGCGACTCTGGATTGGCGCCGCGGCAATGGAGGAGTGGACGGCAGCGGTGTCCGGAGGGTCTGCCAGGTCGATCACGGGCAGCGTCATCGCCATCCATACGGGCTATCTGTTCGGCAACGCAACCGCCGTTCGCACCGATGCCGGGCTGGTGCTCGTGGACACGGGCAGCCGGGAGACCGCGAGCCAGACACTCGCCGCTCTGCGCCGTTGGGACGATAGCCCGGTTCATACCGTCATCTACACCCACGGCCATATCGACCACACCTGGGGAGCCAGGCTCCTTGACCAGGAGGCCGATGCCCGAGGGACCATGCGGCCTCGCATCATCGCCCATCGCAACGTCCTGTATCGGTTCGACCGCTACGACGCGACGCACGGGCTGAACAGCCTGGTGATGGGCCGCCAGTTCAACCAGCCGGGCTACACCTTCCCGGAGGGTCATCGCCGTCCCGACGAGGTATACGACGATGGGCTCGCCCTAATGGTCGGCGGCGTGCGGATCGAGCTGTTCCACGGACGCGGGGAGACCGATGACGCCACCGTCGTCTGGTTGCCGGAGCAGCGTGTCCTGGCAAGCGGCGATTTTGTGATCTGGGTTTTTCCGAATGCGGGCAATCCACGGAAGGTCCAGCGGTTCGGGCCGGACTGGGCGGCCACCCTGCGCCGGATGCAGGCTTTGAAGCCGGAGGTGCTGATCCCTGGCCACGGCCCCGTCATCTTCGGCGAGGCGAGAGCGGCCCAGGTGCTGGGGGATGGCGCCGAGGCGCTGGAAAGCCTGACCGGCCAGACACTGGCACTGATGAACAAGGGGAGCTCACTGGACGAAATCCTGCATGCCGTGTCCGCTCCCGCCGAGCTCTTGGCGAAGCCGTACCTGCTGCCGAAATACGACGACCCGGAGTTCGTCGTCCGCAATATCTGGCATCTCTATGCCGGGTGGTTCGACGGGAACCCCGCCCATCTCAAACCTGCCCCGGCGATCGAACTGGCGGCCGAATTAGCGTCTCTTGCGGGCGGGGCTGACAAGCTGGCACAGCGCGCCGCGGTGCTGGCCGAAGGCGGTCGGACCCGGCTAGCGGCCCACCTCGCCGAACTTGCTGGCACCGCCTCGCCGCAGGACAGGGCGATCCAGGCCACGCGGGCCAGCGTCTACGCACGGTGCGCGGAGGCCGAAACAGCGCTGATTGGCAAGGCCATTTTCGCCGTTTACCAGCGTGAAGCACAGGCGCAATCGACTGGCTGAAAGGCCCCACCGCGTATCCGCTTCTTCGCAGGTGAGTATGGTCAGCCCTGCCCCCAGCTCACTGGGCCTGCATGGGATATCCCTCCTTAGAAGACTTATGCCACAGAGGGAGACAGGATTGCTCAGACGGATTTTCCCCCTTCACTTCTTATCTAAGTAGTTGATGGGTAAAGCATAGACTTCTTTTTGAGCGGTTATATGTACCCATGTATGCTGGAGTTTTTCCTTGTAGAACAGCCCTGAATCCATTAGAATTGGACCATGTATATTGATGTTGTCCCCAACCGCCATTCTCCTCCTGCTATCTTGTTGCGTGAGTCGGTCCGCGACGGCACCATCATCCGCAAGCGGACCCTCGCCAATCTGTCCCAATGGGAGCCCGGACGCGTCGAGGCCTTACGACGGGCGCTCCGGGGCGAATTCGATCATCTCCCTATGGGAGAGCCCACCTGTGGCCCAAGCTTTGGCGTGCTCTATGCGCTGAAACAGGTGGCCGATGATCTGGGTCTCCCGCAGGTGTTGGGACGGACGCGGAGCGGGAAACTGGCGCTGTTTCTCACGCTCGCCCGTGTGGCCCACCAAGGCTCCCGGCTGTCCGCGGTCCGTTGGGCCCAACAGCATGCCGTCCGCGAGGTCTTGGGGCTCAGCGCCTTTGACGAGGACGATCTCTATGCCACCCTCGACGCCCTTGCCCAGCGCCAGGAACGCCTCGAACAGCAGCTCTATCGGCGCTACATCGATCGCCGGGGCAGCAAACCCGTCTTGTTTCTCTATGACGTGACCAGCAGCTATCTTGAAGGCGAACAGAATGAGCTCGGCGCCTATGGCTATAATCGCGATGGCAAACGGGGGAAGCAGCAAATCGTGATCGGCCTCTTGACCGATGAGGCTGGCGAGCCCCTCGCCGTGCGGGTCTTTGCTGGCAATACCGCGGACCCGACCACGGTCCCCACCCAGATTGGTATCCTCAAGCAACGCTTTGCGGTCGATGAGGTGGTGTTCGTCGGCGATGGCGGGATGGTGAAAGCCAAAGGCAAAGCCGCGTTAACGGCGGAGCGTATCCGGTATATCACGGCGTTGAGCGCGCCCCAGGTGCGCCGCCTCCTCAAACGCCACGTGCTACAACTCGAGCTGTTTGACGAGCAAGTGTGCGAGGTGCAGGCCGATGGCAAGCGCTACCTCCTCCGCCAAAACGCCGCCGAAGCCCGGAAGGCCCGGCACCGGCTCGACGATAAGCTGGCAACGCTGCGGACCTTTGTGGCGGCCCGCAATGCCAAGGTGGCGGCCGCGCCCCGGTGCCAGCCCGAGGCTGGGTTGCGGGGGCTCCAAGCATGGGTGCAGCGCCACAAGCTCCACACGGTCGTGTCGCTGGCCCTCGAGGAGCGTCAGATCACGCTTACCATTGATGCAGCCGCTCACGAGCAGCTCTTGCAGCTGGCCGGCTGTTATGTCCTGGAGACCGATGTCCCTGCGGAGATACTCGATACGCAAACCGCCCATGATCGCTATAAAGCCCTGGCGCAGGTCGAACAGGACATTCGCATGCTGAAGACGGGCTTGCTGGAGGTGCGCCCCATCTTTGTCCGCAAGGACCTCCGGACTCGCGGCCACGTGTTTGTGTGTCTATTGGCGTTGAAACTCAGCCGGGAGGTACAGCGGCGTTTGGCGGCGACAGGGGGGACCACCAAAGACGATCCGCACGGCGTCACGCTCCAGGACGCACTGGACGGGCTGCACCGCCTCTGTTTGCTGACCTATCCCCTCGATAGCACCCACAGCATCACGCGCCTCCCCCGCCCCGACGACCAGCAAACCCGTATTCTCCAGGCCTTGCAGGTCGCCCTCCCGCGCTAGGGGGCATGTAGACAGGAACATCGCCCGCTTGGTATCTCCACAAGCGCCTGATTTGTCAGAAGATATCTGGAAAACCCGCATCTAAATTCGAGGGGAAAATCCGTCCGACAGTCAAGACGTTGAGGATCAGCCTCCCACCCCTCGCCGAGCAACGACGAATTGTAGCGAAAATCGAGGCATTACAGGAGCGGAGTCGGCGGGCGCGTGAGGCACTTTCAGAAGTGGGACCGCTGCTAGAGCTGTTCCGGCAATCAGTGCTGACCGCTGCCTTTCGGGGTGACCTGACTGCCGACTGGCGCGCTGTCCACCCTGACGTCGAACCTGCCAGTGAACTCCTCCACCGCATCCACGTTAAACACCGCTGCCGCTGGGAACAAGCCGAGCTCGCCAAATACGAAGCTAAAGGTGCAAAGCCTCCGAAGGGCTGGCAGGATAAGTATGAGGAACCTGAGCCGATCAACGATTCTACATTACCAACACTCCCAATTGGTTGGGAATGGGTACGCGTAAAGGACATTGGTAAAGTGCAACTCGGGCGGCAACGCGCCCCCCAATATCACTCAGGGCCAAACATGCGCCCTTATCTACGGGTGATGAATGTCTTCGAGGACAGAATAGATACTGAAGACGTCATGGAAATGGATTTCTCGCCTGAGGAATTCGAGCGCTACCGTCTTGAGCCTGAAGATATTCTGCTGAATGAAGGCCAAAGCCGCGAACTCGTTGGGCGTTCAGCAATCTACCGCGGCGAGATTCCTGGCGCATGCTTCACGAATACTTTGGTTAGATTCCGTCCCGATACCCCGATTGAGTCAGATTATCCGCAGATTGTCTTTCTAGGTTATCTGAAGACCGGACGATTTCAGCAGCTCGCATCGCTTACCGTCAACATTGCGCACCTTGGTGCTGGTCGTTTTGCCGATATGGAATTTCCACTTCCGCCTCTGGAGGAACAGGCGGAAATCGTCAGGCGAGCACGTGGAGCACTCGACCAGATTACTCGGCTAGAAGAGAGGCTGCATGCAAATTTCGCCGACCTCGACCAGCTCGACCAATCCATTCTCGCAAAAGCCTTCCGTGGCGAATTGGTCCCTCAGGACCCCGATGACGAATCGGCATCGGTACTACTGGCACGTATCCGAGAGCGAAGGGCACAACAGACAGAGGCTACAAAAGGCAAGAAGAAAACGGCAACAGCACAACGAGGAATCAAGACGGAAAAGCAAGCGTCAAAGCTGGCACCGCAGCAACTGACGCTGTCAGAAGCGCTGTGAACCAAAGACAAAATCTTTCAGCATGGCAGCAAGCGGAGTTGGGGAGGTCGTGGTTCTTGAATGGGAAAAGAAACTATTTGCTGGAACTTTTGAAAATCCTGGACATTGTAAGTATGAAAAGCTGCCACCTCGACATGCTTGGTGATCCATTGTGCCGACCCTAAGTGGATAGCATCGTTTGCGCGCAAGCCACGCCAACCGTTGAGAAAGGCAGTACGGATAAGCCCACGCGCCTGTGTGATAACGTCATCACTCACCTCAATGAGTTCCACAATATGAGTATTCCCCCAGAATTCATCGAGGATAGTTTCGACATTGGGATAGTCATCTGGTGCCGTTTTTTCTGCGGCAATATACGCCACCTCAACTTTGGTCAGCACTGAAGTCACAATTTTGTAGTGCCCTTGACTCGCTTGGACATCATCAAGAATCGTTTGTAGATCTGAGAATCGGCCAGGATCTTTATTAAAATAGGATAAAAATACATCACTATCCCAATAGATGCGCACCGGCTTAAGCGGGGGCATCGCGCAGCCTCCGGATGAGGACTTCCGGGGCTTCACCCCCAAGATCAAGAATGCCAGCCGCGCTGCGATAACTATCGGGCGCACTTACCTGGAGTTCACGAATTTCGCCAATCTCACGGATTTCAAGAGGATAGCCGGTCTGCGCATCACGAATGACAAGCCCTGATACCCGAACAAGCTTTCGCCACATTTGTAACATAATGGCTTCTTGCTCATGCCGCACAACGCAATGGACAGGATGGTCAAAATGGGCATCATATAAGATAAATTCCAGTCGCCGGTGACTTGTCAGCGTCTCAATAGTGCCATCAACGGTTCCCCACGATTGAAGCCTTTTTCCCCGTGAGGCAATGCCAACAGCTTGAGGGACCAGCACACTTCCGAGATCAGTCGTAAACTCAAGTGCTCTGATCTCCCCATTGATGACCTGGCTTAATGCAAGTGCACATCGGTTCACTTTGGCAGAATAGGGAATAGGTTCACCAAACGCTAAGGCGGTCCCCACACTGGCATAGGCGCGTGTTGTACGCTCGACCAGCTCGGGCTGCATAGCCTCCCCGGCAATGGTCATACTCGCACTCCCTGTCTGGAGGTCCACCAATCGCCACGTGATGGGAGCTCCACTCCCGATTTCTTCTGAGAGCGCCTTAACCAGGGCAAAAAAACGCCCGACAGCCTTATTATAGACGTCGAGTGTAATCGATCCTTTCATTGTGAGGGTAAGGGTATTACGTGCCATACAAGGTCCATTCAGGTACCATTGAGTAATCCCCGAGAGGGCATATAAAGTATCCCTACAGCGACACTTCTAGAACATGCGCTCCTAACACAAGGATTTATGGGTGGATCAAAGGCCGGTTTCCTTCATATCTTACAACCGCAAAACCACGAGTCTACACGGGCAAATTTGGCCAACACACAAAAGTGACGTTGTAGGGATATACCGGGCAAGAGCCC
>Ga0081455_10000419_pt1 | contig 55807 bp, 47 predicted proteins | sample TabmetS3T2R1_FD_70207 | JGI IMG/M metagenome (GOLD analysis project Ga0081455, IMG submission 70207) | Tabebuia heterophylla rhizosphere microbial communities from the University of Puerto Rico - S3T2R1 | ecosystem: Host-associated > Plants > Roots > Rhizosphere ...
CGCTTCCATCGCACAAATCAGTGCCGTGCAGATACAAGGGGTCATTGCCTTCGCAGCCTTGCTGCTCAGGCCCCCTCTCCCACAAGGGGAGAGGGTGAAAAGCGCCTGCGTGTTTTCCTTACTCGACCACCTGCACCACGCGGTGCGTGCGCGGATCGACCAGCACGGTCTGGTCGTTGATGACAGTGTAGCGATAGCTGGTGTCGGCGAAGCGTTCCGGCACGTCGTAATACGTCACGCCGATGTCCGGCAGGGTGGTGCCGACCCTGATGTCGCCCGGCACGGAATAGGACGGCGTGCGCTCCTCCGTGACGTAATTGCGGAACTCGCGGCGTTGGTCGAGCGTAATGCCGCCGATCACCTGACCGGTGTCGCGGTCGATGATGTCGGCCTGCCGCGCCGATCCGGTGGTGGTGCCGGGACCATAGATCACGGTTTGGGCGCCGGCCGTCAGCGGCAGCGCGCTGGCGGCGATGGTGGTCGCGGCAAGCAGCGCGGCGGTCGAAAGGGAGCTTCGCATGGTGGCCTCCTGGAACGGTTTGGAACGCCGCCTCGAAACGAATTCAAAAGCGACAGGCACCAATCAAACGAGCCGCCGATCGTTCCCCTGCGGACCTGTCCGTCCTGAGGTCGTTTCGCGAATTTCTGGTGACAATTTTCCGTCGCCGGTTTGGAACACCATGGCCGCGGAACCATCTGCTAGTCTGCCGCCGATCAGGCTTAGGATCGCTGGTGTGGCGGATGTGACGTTCCTATTGATTCCGACGCTTGTCAGAGCGTTGGCCGCGAGGTGATACAAGCGTCGGAATCGGGACCCTAGCGATTCGCGCCATGCGAGCGCGTGAAAGCCCATCACAGGCCCGACACATTCTGTAACAAGAGGAACATTCCATGACCTTGAGCATCAGTCATCTGCAACCCATCGTCGCGTTGATTGCGGGGGTCCTGATCCTGATCATGCCGCGGCTGTTGAACTTCATTGTTGCGATCTATTTGATTTTGGTCGGAATCATGGGGCTCGGCATCATCAAGTAGCGCACCAGTACCGCCTAGCTGAAGTCCCTGCACGATTCGCCGCTAACCCATCTCAGGGACTTCAGATAGAAAGCGGTACTAGATTCATAGGCTTGCTAGTGCCCTTTGGGTTTCGACGTTCGTGTCGGTGGTTGCCGCGCTGTATCACGAACGTCGAAAACCGGGCACTAGGAGCCGCGCCATCCTTGCTTTGCAACGAGGTGGCGCCCATGCGCGGCTTGCTTGGTACGTGAAAAGCGTGTTGTTACCCTGCTTGGAACCGCCCTCGATACGACCTCACGGACACCATGCCTCAAGCTAAGCCCGCCAAAGTGAAGCCTGCCAAAGTGAAGCCCGCCAAAGTGACGCCGAAAGGGAAGCCTGCGAAAGCAAAGCCGCCGGTGTCCCGCCCCATATCAGCCAACAAGAAGGCAACCAAAGCCGCGAAGAGCCCTGCGGCGGCGAAACTCACCGCGGTCAAACCGGCGGTCAAGGCCGGCAAGTGGGTCTATAATTTCGGCGACGGGCGGGCCGAAGGCCGCGCCTCGATGAAGGAGACGCTCGGCGGCAAGGGCGCCAATCTCGCGGAAATGGCGAGCCTCGGTCTGCCGGTGCCTCCGGGCTTCACCATCACCTCCGACGTCTGCACCTATTATTACGAGCACAGCAAGAGCTACCCGAAGGAACTGACGGGGCAGGTCGAAAAGGCGCTCGAGCAGGTCGGCAAGGTCGCCGGCAAGATTTTCGGCGATGCCAAGAATCCGCTGCTGGTGTCGGTTCGTTCAGGCGCGCGCGCCTCGATGCCGGGCATGATGGACACCGTGCTCAATCTCGGCCTGAATGATCAAACCGTCGAAGCGCTGGCGGAGCTCTCGGGCGATCGCCGTTTTGCCTATGACAGCTATCGCCGCTTCATCACGATGTATTCCGATGTCGTGCTCGGCTTCGAGCATCACAATTTCGAGGACATTCTCGACACCTTCAAGGACGGCCAGGGTTATCAATCCGACACCGACCTCACCGCCGACGACTGGGTCGAACTGGTCGGCAAATACAAGGACGCGCTGCGCAAGGAGACCGGCAAGGACTTTCCGCAAGACCCGCATGATCAGCTCTGGGGCGCGATCGGCGCCGTGTTCGGCTCCTGGATGAATGCGCGCGCGGTGACCTATCGTCGCCTGCACGACATTCCGCAGTCCTGGGGCACCGCCGTCAACGTCCAGGCCATGGTGTTCGGCAATCTCGGCGAGACCTCGGCGACCGGCGTCGCCTTCACGCGCAATCCCTCGACCGGCGCGAAGCACCTTTACGGCGAATTCCTGATCAATGCGCAGGGCGAGGACGTGGTCGCCGGCATCCGCACGCCGCAGGATATTACGGAAACCGCGCGCAAGGAATCGGGCTCCGACCGGCCGTCGATGGAAGCGGCGATGCCGGACGCGTTCAAGGAACTGACGCGCATCTACACGCTGCTGGAAAAGCACTACCGCGACATGCAGGACATGGAGTTCACCGTCGAACGCGGCAAGCTCTGGATGCTGCAGACCCGCAACGGCAAGCGCACCGCGCGCGCCGCGTTGCGCATCGCGGTCGAACTCGCCAATGAAGGGCTGATCACGCGGAAGGAGGCGATCGCCCGCGTCGAGCCATCCTCGCTTGATCAATTGCTGCATCCGACGATTGATCCCGTGGCAACCCGCGATGTGATTGCCACCGGCCTGCCGGCGTCACCCGGCGCAGCATCCGGCGAAATCGTGTTCTCCTCGGACGAGGCCGCCAAGCTGCAGGCGGATGGCCGCAAGGTCATTCTGGTGCGCATCGAAACCAGCCCGGAAGACATTCACGGCATGCACGCCGCCGAAGGCATTCTGACCACGCGCGGCGGCATGACCTCGCACGCGGCGGTGGTCGCGCGCGGCATGGGCAAGCCCTGTGTCTCCGGCGCCGGCACCATCCGCGTCGATTACGGCCGCGGCCTGATGGCGATCGGCAGCCGCACCTTCAAGGCCGGCGACGTCATTACCATCGATGGCGCCATGGGCCAGGTGCTGGCCGGACGCATGCCGATGATCGAGCCGGAACTGTCGGGCGAGTTCGGCACGCTGATGGCCTGGGCCGACGAGGCGCGCAAGCTGCGCGTCCGCACCAATGCGGATACGCCGGCGGATGCGCGCGTCGCGATCAAGTTCGGCGCTGAAGGCATCGGCCTGTGCCGCACCGAGCACATGTTCTTCGAGGAAACCCGCATCCGCACCGTGCGCGAGATGATCCTCGCCGATGACGAGCAGCGCCGTCGCGCCGCGCTTGCGAAATTGCTGCCGATGCAGCGCGCAGATTTCGTCGAGTTGTTCGAGATCATGCAGGGCCTGCCGGTCACGATCCGGCTGCTCGATCCGCCTTTGCACGAGTTCCTGCCGCACACCCAAAGCGAGATCGAAGAGGTGGCGCGGGCGATGGATGCCGATCCGCGCCGGTTGCAGGATCGCGTGCGCGAGCTCGCCGAGTTCAATCCGATGCTGGGGTTCCGCGGCGTGCGGCTCGCGATCGCCTATCCCGAGATTGCCGAAATGCAGGCGCGCGCGATCTTCGAGGCCGCAGCCGTCGCGGCCAAGCGCACCGGCAAGCCGGTCGTGCCTGAAATCATGGTGCCGCTGATCGCGACCAAGGCCGAGCTCGACATGATCAAGGGCCGGATCGAGGTAACGGCGCAATCCGTGATGAAGGATCAGGGCGCAAAATTCACCTATCAGGTCGGCACGATGATCGAATTGCCGCGCGCGGCTTTGCTCGCCGGCGAGATCGCAAACTCCGCCGAGTTCTTTTCATTCGGCACCAACGATTTGACGCAGACGACCTACGGGATCAGCCGCGATGATGCCGGCGGTTTCCTCGGGACTTACATCTCGCGCGGCATCTTCGAGGTCGATCCGTTCATCTCGCTCGATCGCGACGGCGTCGGCGAATTGATCCGCATCGGTGTCACGCGCGGCCGCAAGACGCGCCCCGGCCTCAAGGTCGGTATCTGCGGCGAGCACGGCGGCGATCCCGCGTCGGTGACATTCTGTCATCAGCTCGGCCTCGATTACGTCTCGTGTTCGCCGTATCGGGTTCCGATCGCGCGGCTCGCCGCGGCGCAGGCCGCACTCGGCAAATCGGCCGCAGGGCAGGCGTGATGCCGCGCATGCGAGCCATGCGCGGCGCGGTTTGTTGACCGGATCTTTACCAAATTGGTTTGCGGCCGATTTACCAAGCCTTTTGATGTGAGCGCGCATCGCACGCTTCGATGTTGCCTGTGTCGCGCGCGCATCGCCGCTTAACACCCTCGCAACTTTAATTCGATATCACCGAAAACGATCGAATTGCATTCAACATGCTTAATCGATCGTGTTGCGTAGCGTTGCGTGGGCGTAGTGATGGCGGGTTTGCGTACCAGACCGAAGGACGCGCGTGTCACGTCCTTCGGTCTTCTTCTCCTGATGTTCGGGATTTTCCCGAACAGCATCGGCTATCAGGATATCGGTGCCTTGCTTGCGCGCCAGGCCGGCGTCGCGGAACGCTGGCAGAAGCAGGTTCTGCTGCCGTCGATCGGCGCGGTTCAGGTCGCGACCTTCAATCTGGCGCGGCCGATCGGCACCTCGATGCAGCTCACCGCCTATGAGCGCTTCGCCAATCTCGACAACCAGCAGCTCGATGTCACCGGTTCAGTTGCGCGCAACCCGCTCGGGCAACCCGTGCAACGGCTGCAGCCGTCGGATTTCCCCAAGGTCAATCGCGATCACAAGAGCGATCGCCTGCCGCGGACGCCGCAGATCGAGGCGGTCGAGCCCGCCGCGCCAGCCGATACGTCGCTGACCAACAGGATGGACGAGGCGCCGGCGATCGTCGCGCCGGAGACCAAGCCGGCGGAGCCCGCGCCTGCGGCGCCTGGCATCGCGCCGAAGCGCATGACGGACAATTCAGATATTCAAGCCAATGAGCCTGTCAAATCAGAGGCTGCGGTAGCCGCTCCGGCCGCGCTCGATCCCGAACTGGAGGCCGCGTTGAAGGACGGGCCGCTTGCGCAATACGATGTCGCAATGTCGCTCGAAGATCATCCGCTCGCCGATCTGAAGGCCTCGGCCGCTGCCGCGGAAGCGCCGGCCGACGGCTTTGCGATGCAGACGGGCCGGCTCTATTTCGGCAACGCCTCGCTCGGCATTGCTGCCGAAGCGATCGAGCGCTGGCAGCCGGGCGAAGAGCCGCAGATCCTGGGCGATCCCGACATGAAGATGACGGCGCTGCCGACCAACCCGAACCAGGCGCTCAGCGAAGGCGTGACCATCGCCGGCAAGGGCGAGGTGACCGGTGAGGACCAGCGGCCGAAGACCCCTGCCGAACGGCTCGGACTCGACGGTAAGGCCCGCGAGAAGGCCGAGAAGTGCCTGACCGAAGTTGTCTACTTCGAAGCCCGTGGCGAAAAAGTCCGCGGCCAGATCGCGGTGGCGCAGGTGGTTATGAACCGCGTGTTCTCCGGCTTCTATCCCACCACCGTGTGCGGCGTGGTCTACCAGAACAAGCACCGTCATCTCGCCTGCCAGTTCACCTTCGCTTGTGACGACGTTGCCGACGTCGTGCGCGAGCCCGATATGTGGGATCGCGCCAAGAAGATCGCGAGGGCGACACTCGATGGTCTGTTGTGGCTGCCCGAAGTCGGCAAGTCGACGCACTACCACGCCTATTGGGTGCATCCGTCCTGGGTCGGCGAGATGAAGAAGATGTACAAATACGGCGTGCACACCTTCTATCGGCCGCGCGCCTGGGGCGATGGCAGCGAAGCGCCGAGCTGGGGCACGCCGGCGCAGACGGCTGCGATCTCGGCCGAGCTCGCCGCGGTGAAGGAATAGTCGGCCACGCGGCGTCGTCCCCGCGAAAGCAGGACAGATGCTCTACGCGTCGATATCCAGCGCGACGTTGAGATTCGGCGCCGAATGCGTCAGCGCGCCCGATGACGCATAATCGACGCCGGTCTGCGCGATCGCGGCGATCGTGTCTTCCGTCACGCCGCCGGACGCTTCCAGCACGACCCGGCCGGCGGTAATTTTCGCGGCTTCCGTCAGCGTTGCGACATTCATGTTGTCGAGCAGCACGACGTCGGCCAGGCCGGTGGCCAGCACTTCACGCAGTTGCGCCAGGGTGTCGACCTCGATCTCGATCGTGACCAGATGGCCGGCATGCTCGCAGGCGCGCTCCAGCACCGGCTTCACGCCGCCGGCGACCGCGATGTGGTTGTCCTTGATCAGGATGGCATCGTCGAGGCCGTGGCGATGATTGAAGCCGCCGCCGCAGCGCACGGCATATTTCTCCAGCGCCCGCAGGCCCGGCGTGGTCTTGCGGGTGCAGCAGATCCGCAAACTTGTTCCGGCGGTGTGACGAACGTAGTCGGCGGTCATGCTGGCGACGCCCGACAATCGGCCGACGAAATTCAGCGCCGTGCGCTCGCCCGACAGGATCGCGCGGGCAGGGCCTGAAAGCGTCAGCAGCGGCTCGCCGGCGGCGACGGCGGCGCCGTCGCGAACATGGGCGGTGATCGAGATGTCGGGCGACAATTTCTGGAACGTCGCCACCGCGAGCGGCAGACCGGCGATCACCCCGCTTTCGCGCGCGACCATCACCGCATGCGCGCGGGCGTCTTCGGGGATCGTTGCGCTGGAGGTGATGTCGCCGGCGCGGCCGAGATCCTCATCAAGCGCGCGGCGCACCGCGTCTTCGATCGCGAGCGGGGAGAGGAAAGCATCCGGATGCAGCGTGGAGGTGATCGAAGCCATGATGGGTGTCTGCCAGTCTCAGGCGAGCGCGGCGAGGGTTGGCCGCGAGGTGTGGGTTTCGAGCGAAGCCGCGATCTCGCGGGCTTTTTCGAGCGTCGTCAGCGTACGGTGCGCCAGCGCGGGAACCTCCGCCGGAAAATCCGACCGATAATGCGCGCCGCGGCTTTCGCGGCGCGACCAGGCCGCGGTTGCCACCAGCAGCGCCGAGGTCGCCATGTTGCGCAGGCCGATATTGCCGACGGAGCTCTCCATCATCGCCAGCGTGCGCACGGCGTCGACGAGATCGTCGCCGTCGCGGATGACGCCGACATGCGACGACATCAGTTTGCGCAACGTCATCTCGGCCGAAGGCGGCACCGCGCAATTGCGCGGCACCTCGGCGCGCGGCGCGACAAGGGCGCGAAAATCGCGGCCGTCGATGTCTTCGGCGATCCGCGCGGCATAGACCACCGCCTCGAGCAGCGAATTGGAGGCGAGGCGGTTGGCGCCATGCGCGCCGGTCGACGACACTTCGCCGCCAGCCCACAAGCCGTCAATCGAGGTGCGGCCACGCGCGTCCACGGCGATGCCGCCCATGTGATAGTGCGCCGCCGGCGCCACCGGGATCGGCTGCCGGGCCGGGTCGATGCCGGCCTCCCTGCAGCTCGCATAGACAGTCGGAAAATGCGTCGCAAAGCTTTCGCCCAGCGCTTGGCTCGCGTCGAGGAACGCGCCGCGGCCGGCGGCGATTTCCGCAAACACGCCGCGCGCGACGATGTCGCGCGGCGCGAGTTCCGCGAGCGGATGACGCTGCGCCATGAACCGTTCGCCGCGGCTATTGATCAAGACGGCGCCTTCGCCGCGCAGCGCCTCGGTTGCGAGCGGCGCCGGATCGCGGCCGACCATGATCGCGGTCGGGTGGAACTGCACGAATTCCGGATCGGCAATGACCGCGCCGGCGCGGGCGGCGATCGCAAGCCCGAGTCCGCGCGCTTCGACAGGATTGGTCGTGACCGCATAAAGATGGCCGATGCCGCCGGTTGCCAGCACGACGGCGCGCGCAGCCAGCGTGATCGGCTGGGCGGTCGTTTCGTCCGCGCGGCGAAGCTGCAGACCAGTTACGGCCTGACCTTCGGTCAGAAGTGTCTCGGCAATGTAGCCTTCAAGCACGCGGATCGACGGCGTCACGCGTACCGCCTCGATCAGCGCGGAAATGATCGCCTTGCCGGCGCGGTCACCCTGCACATGCACGATCCGTCGCGCGGAATGCGCAGCCTCGCGCCCGACCGCCAGACGGCCTTCAAGGTCGCGGTCGAACGGCACACCGTAATGCAGGAGATCATGGACACGCGCGCCGGCCTCGCGCGCCAATCCGAGCGCGACCTGTTCATCAACGAGGCCGGCGCCGGCTGCGACCGTATCCGCGGCGTGAGCTTCCGCCGTGTCGCCTTCGGCAACGGCAGCCGCGATGCCGCCTTGGGCCCAGGCGGTCGAGGCGCCCTGGCCGAGCGGGGCGGCCGCGATCACGGTGACCGGACGAGGGCTCAGCTTCAGCGCGCAGAACAGGCCGGCGAGTCCGCCACCGACGATGATGACATCGTCGACGGAGTGCGGGCTATTATCTGGAGCAAACTTTGTCATCATCGGATGTCCGCTTGCTCGTCATGCCCGGCCTTGTGCCGGGCATCCACGTCTTTGTCGCGAAACCGCAAGACGTGGATGGCCGGGACGAGCCCGGCCATGACGGGCTTGTGCCTCAGCTCTTCAGGTGAATCATCCGCTCCACCGAACGGCGCGCTCGATCGATGATCAGGGGATCGATCGTGACCTCCTCGCGCATGTTGACGAGGCTATCCAGGATCTTCGGCAGCGTGATCCGCTTCATGTGCGGACACAGATTGCACGGCCGTACGAATTCGACGTCGGGCAGCTCCGCCTGCACATTGTCGGCCATCGAGCATTCCGTGACCATCACGACGCGCTTCGGATGCTTCTGCCGCACCCAGTTGATCATGTGCGCGGTCGATCCCGTGAAATCGGCCTCCGCGATCACGTCGGGCGGGCACTCGGGATGCGCGATGATCTGGATCGAGGGATCGGCATCGCGATACATCTTCAGCTCGTCGCCGGTGAAGCGCTCATGCACCTCGCAGGCACCTTTCCAGGCGATGATCCGCACCTTGGTCTGCGAGGCGACGTATTTCGCCAGATACTGATCAGGCACGAAAATCACGGTGTCGCTGTTCAGGCTCTCCACCACTTCGACGGCGTTGGACGAGGTGCAGCAGATGTCGACCTCGGCCTTCACGTCGGCCGATGTGTTGACATAGGCGACCACGGGCACGCCCGGGAAGCGCTCGCGCAACAGCCTGACGTCCTCGCCGGTGATCGATGCGGCGAGCGAGCAGCCGGCGCGCGAATCCGGGATCAGCACCGTCTTCGACGGATTCAGGATCTTGGAAGTTTCCGCCATGAAGTGGACGCCGCATTGCACGATCACGTCGGCATCGACCTTGGTCGCTTCGCGCGCAAGCTGCAGCGAATCGCCGACGATGTCGGCGACGCAATTGAAGATCTCCGGCGTCTGGTAATTGTGCGCCAGGATGACGGCATTGCGCTCCTTCTTGAGCGTGTTGATCGCCTTCACATAAGGCGCCATCAACGGCCATTCGACCGGCGGGATGACCGCCTTGACCTTCTCGTAAAGGTGGGCGGTTTCGCGCTCGACCTCCGGCGTCCATTCGACGTCAGGGGCGGGCAGGATGCGCGCATGCGGTGACACGGGGCGCGGCGTGTGCTCGCGTAACCCCGGCTTAAAGTCCTGCGGCCCAAAGATTCCGGCGATCGGCATGGATCGATGCTCCCGCAGACCATATATACTCATTTTGAGCATATATAACCCGCAATAAATCCGGCCAACACGGCCGGCATTCCCATCCCCTGATGCTCACGGCGCCAAAGCGGCGCTGGCAGGGTTTCCTCAGCTGCTCGTTATTCTCATGTCGAGCAAAACCATATATAACATGACGCCGGCGCCGGCGCTAGGGTTCAGGCGTCAGAAAGCGGCGGTGCAGCCTCGCTTTAAACGCATTGCTGCCAACGACGAAAAGTCGGGCGCAAGCCGTCTCGTTCCAAATTGCCTGCTGTGAATTTCGTTCCGCCGGACTATGTTTTGCAACCTTGCCGGGTTGTGCCGGCGCAACCGGTGCCTACGCAATGACCTCGAACTCCTCCGCGCTTCCGGCCTCGCGTCCAGATTGGCGTTCGCCGCTGATCATCGTGATCTGCGGATGTTTGATCGGCATGCTGACCTTCGGACCGCGCTCGACGTTCGGCCTGTTCATGCAGCCGATGAGCCGGGAGTTTTCCTGGGGCCGCGATGTGTTCGCGCTGGCTTTTGCGATCCAGAACCTGCTCTGGGGCCTCGGCCAACCGATCGCCGGCGCGCTGGCCGATCGCTTCGGCGTCGCGCGCGTGCTGGCGGTGGGCGCCGCGCTTTATGCGCTCGGGCTGACGTTGATGTGTTACGCCTCGACGCCGCTGATGCTCAATCTGTCCTCCGGCGTGCTGGTCGGCTTCGGCCTGTCGGGGTGCTCGTTCGCGCTGGTGATTGCGGCGTTCGGCAAGATCGTGCCGAAACAGTGGAGCGCGGTGGCGCTCGGCTTCGGCACCGCGGCCGGCTCGTTCGGACAATTCGTGTTTGCGCCGGTCAGCGTCTTGCTGCTTGGCTCTTACGGTTGGCCCGGCACGCTGATGGTTTTCGCCACTCTCGTCCTGCTGGTCATTCCGCTCGCCTTCGTGCTGGCGACGCCGCCGTCGGCGGACACTCCGGCCGGTGCGGCGCCCGTCGCGGAGCAATCCTTCAGCCAGGCGATGGCCGAGGCTTTCGGCCATCGCTCCTATGTCTTGCTCGTGCTCGGCTTCTTCACCTGCGGCTTTCAGATCGCATTCGTGACGGCGCACCTGCCGTCCTATCTGGTCGATCGCGGGCTGACGGTGGGGATCGGCGGCACCGTGATCGCGGCGATCGGCCTGTTCAACATCATTGGCTCGCTGTCGGTCGGCTGGATCGCGACCTATGTGCCGAAGCGGATCATCCTGTCCTGCATCTATGCGATCCGCGCGCTGTCGATTATCGCGTTCATCTCGTTTCCGATCTCGCCGACCAGCGCGATCCTGTTCGGCGTCATCACCGGCCTGACCTGGCTGTCGACAGTGCCGCCGACCTCGGGTCTGGTCTCGCTGATGTTCGGCACGCGCTGGCTCGCGACCTTGTTCGGGGTGGCGTTCTTCAGCCATCAGGTCGGCGCCTTCCTCGGCTCCTGGCTCGGCGCGGTCGTGTTCGAACGCACCGGCTCATACAATGGCGTCTGGTGGCTGTCGGTGTTCTTCGGCCTCGCATCGGCGTTGATCAATCTGCCGATCGTCGAGAAGCCGGTGCCCCGGCAGGCGGCGCAGCCGGCCTGACGCCCGGCATCGCGCGGGATCAGGAGGCGCTGATGGCGAGGTTCAAGGCGCTTCGGATCGACAAGGCCGATCAGGGCACCGCAGCGGCGGTCACGACGTTTGACGAAGCCGACCTGATGGCGGGCGACGTTACCGTTGCGGTCGAATGGTCGACGCTGAATTACAAGGATGGTCTCGCGGTCACCGGCAAGGCGCCGGTGGTCCGCCGCTTTCCGATGATCGCCGGGATCGATTTCGCCGGCACCGTCGAACAGTCGTCGCATCCGGCCTGGAAGGCCGGCGACAAGGTCATCTGCAATGGCTGGGGGCTCGGCGAGACTCATCTCGGCGCTTACGCCGAAAAAGCGCGGGTCCGTGGCGAATGGCTGGTCCAACTGCCGCAAGACCTCTCGACGCGCGAGGCGATGGCGATCGGCACGGCCGGCTATACCGCGATGCTCGCGGTGCTGGCGCTGGAGGATCACGGCCTGACACCGTCCTCAGGTCCTGTCGTGGTCACCGGCGCGGCCGGCGGCGTCGGCTCGGTTGGGGTCGCGATCCTGTCCAGGCTCGGCCATCATGTGATCGCCTCGACCGGCCGTGCCGGCGAGGCCGGCTATTTGAAGCGCCTGGGGGCGTCCGAGATCATCGACCGCAGCGAACTCGCAGCCGCGCCGCGGCCTCTGGCGCGGGAGCGTTGGGCCGGCGGCATCGACAGCGTGGGCTCGGCGACGCTCGCCAATCTCCTGTCGATGACACGCTATGGCGGGGCGGTCGCCGCCTGCGGCTTGGCCGCTGGCATGGATCTGCCGGCGTCGGTGGCGCCGTTCATTTTGCGCGGGGTGTGTCTTCTCGGCATCGATTCCGTGATGTGCCCTTTGGAGCGCCGGAAACGCGCCTGGACCCGGCTTGCCGGCGACCTTGATCGCGAAAAACTCATTGAAATGACGAGCGAAATCCCGCTGGAGGAAGTGCCGGACGCGGCGCGCAAAATTCTCGCTGGCGGGGTCCGTGGCAGAATCGTGGTTAAAATCGTCTGATTTGTTCAGAATTTACCAACCAAGCTGCGCCAATGTTGCCTTGGTTCGTATGGTAAGGAGCGCGTTAACGCACGCGCAACCTGGGGAGTTTGGTATGCTGTCGCGTAGTTTTGGGGTGGCGTTGATTTCGAGCGCGATGATTCTGCCGGTGGCCGCGGGCCAGATGTCTCCGGAAGAAGCCCGCCAATTCATTGCCGGCAAATATTTCGCCTTCACCTGCTTCGATGGCAGCAAGGGCGGCGGCCGCATCATGAATGATGGCTCCGTCTCCGGCACGATCCAGTTCGGCGGCACCGGTCCGGTGCGGTTGGCGCATCTGCCGACCAACACCATTCGCGTCGGCTCCACCGCGGTTTGCGCCTCGCTGAAGGGCATGCCGTTCGAGCCGTGCTTCAATCTGGACAAGACCGACGAGGTGTCGTTCCGCGGTTCGGTCTCCGGCATGGGTTTCGCCTATTGCGATTTCCGCAAACACGGCAATTCGATCCTGGTCGCGCGCGCCCGCATGCGTCCGCGCTCGCTGCATCCCGCGTCTTTGGAGAGTTCGTCCGAAGCGCCCAGGACTGAGACGGCCAAAGCCGAGGCTAAGGTGGAGGTCAAGACCGAGTCGGCTGGCCTCGAATTGCGCCGCTCGCAGGATTGACCGCGTTCGCTTGATTAACCGCCGGTCGCGCCTGCCGGCAACGCCGCGCGGCGATTGAACATCACGCGCTGATAGAACCAGCCGATCGCGACCAGCACAGCGCCAAGCCCGATGAAGGACAGCGCGCGGTAGACCACCTCCAGCGTCCAGACATCGATCGCGAACGCCTTCAGCACGGTCAGGCCGATCACGACGGCCGCTGCGATCCGCGCGCGTTCCGACTTCACCGCGAAGCCGATCACCAGCAGCGCGACACCGAATATCAGCCAGCTCAGCGAATACGCGTATTGCTCGGCATCGCCAGTCGCCGCGTCGGTCAGAACGCTGGTGTGGAACAGGCGGCGCACTTGCAAGGTGACATAGACCAGTGCGAGCATCAGCGCGGTTGCCGCGATGGTGTTGGCATAGGCGCGAGGCCTGTGGCCAGCGACGGCGTAGGATAACAGCAACGCGAGAATGGCCGGCACGGCATAGCCGAGCATCAGCAGGTTGAAGAATTTGCCGCCGACCGACTCGCCCGTGACCATCGGCATCTGAGCGAGCAGCAGGCCGGACAGAATTGCAACCGCGGCGAGGCCGGTCAGGACCAGCGCGCCGAAATTGTGCACGAGGCTGTGCGAGCGCAGCCGCAACCGCTCCAACCCGATCGCCATCGCGATCAGGGCGCTGACCTGCAACCCGATCTCGGCAAGGCCCGGCGCATCATTGTAAACGTCACCGCCATTGACGAGGTGACGGATCTGCATGACCACCAGCAGCACCGTGAACAGGATCGCGGCGGCTTCCAGGCTTCGCAGCGGCGGATCGTCGGCGCGCTTGCGCAGCATTGCCGCACCGAGCCAGAACGCCAGCGCCGGCACGCCATAGCCGAACAGCAGCCAGTTGAAGATCGGCGTGGGGCCGACAGCGTCGCCGACAATGCGCGGCTCCCAGCCGATCCGCAGCACGACGATCCCGGCGAGAATGGAAGCCAGCGAGCGCAGGAACGGCACGGGACGCTGCAACGAAATCCAGGCGGTGCCGAGCGACATCAGGGCAAGACTGATAGTCAGCCAGCCCTTCTCGAGCGCGAAGGTCAATGCCAGCGCCAGCGCCGCCAAGGTGCCGGTGGCAAACAGCGCGGTGGCCGTGACAAGGCCGGGGCGCGGGTCACGCTTGGCCAATTGTTCGGTCGCGGCGGCAAATGCGCCGGCCACGATCACGGCCACGATCGCGAACGGGACCGAGCGATCGAGATGGGCGATGCGGGCATAGAGCGCGATCAGCAGCGCGATCGGCACGGCGACGCCGCATCCGGCCCAGATCATGGGCGCGATCGCGCGGCTCGAGCGGCCTTGCGCGACATAGCCGGTCGCGGCGAAGGCGGCGCCGAAAGCCAGCGCGGCGATGAGGTGACCGTTGACGGAGGCGTCGGTCGCGGCCGGGCCGAAGCCGGGCAGGGGACCGCCGGGCAGGACCAGCATGTCCGGCGCGGTCTGTACCAGCCACGACAGGAAGACGACAGCGACCAGCGCGGCATTGGCGGCGACAGCGGCCATGGCGGCTTCGGCACGCCATGCGACCGCAAGCGTGCCGGCGACCAGAACTGCAAACACGGCCAGCGAGGCGTCTGAATGATGCTCGGCCATCGTCAACAGCGCGGCGATGATGGCAGGGACGGCGATCGCTGCGGATGAAATCGGCTCGATCCGGCCGGGCTCGGCGGTCGGACCGAACAGGAAACCGGACACCACGAGCGCAGCCGCCAGCGCAAATCCAGCCAGCGCATGGAACGCGTGCGGCGGGAACGTCGCGATGCCGCATGACAGGCAGGGCAGCGCCCACAGGAAGCCAAGCACGATGGTCGTGATCGCGAGCCATCGCCACAGCCGGATCCGGGCCAACGCGTATGATGCGGCGGTGACAACAGCGAGATAGACGTAGAGCGACCAGTAATCGGGCGCCGCAGACGACACCAGAAGCGGGGTTGCGAACGCGCTGGCGACGCCGAGGCCAGCCAGCATCGGTCCGTGCAGCAGCGCGGCCGCAAGGGTCGCAATCGCCACCAGTCCGAGCAGGATGAAGGCCGATGCCGGCACCAGGAAATCGTACAGCGCATAGCTGACATAGACGGTGCCGAAGGCGACGACGGTGCCGGCCGCGGTCAGCATCGCCGGGATGTTGGCGGTCGGCAGCGGCGCGATCTGAGCCAGCGCTTCCTTGCGCCGGCTCCATTCGCCGAGACCAAGCAGGACCAGCGCAAACAAGCCACCGAGCGCCACGCGCACGGCCGGGCTGAGCAGCCCGCGGTCGATCGAATATTTCACCAGGAACAGTCCGCCAAGCGCGAGCGTCAGCCCGCCCACCCAGACAACCCAGCGGGTGCCGATGCGCTCTTCGATGCCGGGACGGGCAGGAGCGATTGCCGCAGATGGTGGCCCATTGTCGGGCGGAGAGGGCGCCGCGTCGGCGGCCATGACAGTCTCCGGCAGCGGTGACGGCTCGGGCTGCAGCGGGCCCGCTGTCGGCTCCTCGACCAGCGCCGGACTCGCTGCCGGCACATCGGCTGCAACGGCGGCCGTCGTGCCTCGGGTATCGCCGGTCTGCCGCGCCGAGGTTTCGAGGGCGGCGAGCCGCGCCGATAGATGTTTTGACAATCCGTGGGCGCGCAGCGCGAAGATCAGCGCGGCGATGGCGACTGCGAGCACCAGCACGTCGAACATCGTTCCTCCCGGCGTCGTTGCGCCGTGGCTAAAGATCAGCCGCGCCCGCGGACGCGCAAACCCGGCGTCGGCCGCTCCTGCAGCACGTCACGCCGAAATCGAAACAAGGCTGCCGGCCGGCCTCCGGTTTGTGTCGACATCTCGCCGGTTGGTTCGACGAGCGCGCCGGATTCCACCAGGCGGCGAAAATTCTGCTTGTGCAGATGCCGGCCCGAGATCGCTTCGACGGTCCGTTGCAGGTCGGTGAGCGTGAACTCGCCGGGCAGCAATTCGAAAACCACCGGGCGGTATTTCAGTTTGGCGCGCAACCGCGCAATCGCGGTCGCCAGAATCCGGCGATGATCGAATCGCATGGATTCGCCGAGCGGCGGCAACCTCTTGCGGGCAAGTCCGGCGGGCCGGCCGTCGCGCTTGGCTTCCTCGACGAGGCCCGCTTCATACAGGAGCTCGTAGCGGTCGAGCACCCGTTCTTCGTCCCAGCGGCTTTCGCGGGAGCCGAAATAGAGCCGGACCCGCTCGGCGCGGCCGAGCGCGCGCGACAAATTCGGCGTCTCCGCCTCATTGGCCCAGTCCCGCAGCGCCGGCAGGATCTCGCTTTCCAGAATCTGCGGGCGCTCGGTGCGCCAGTCTTCCCAGGGAAAATAGCGATACCACGGCTCGAAGGTCGCGCTGGGCGCTTTCGGTTGCTGGGCGGCGTCGATGGTCCGGGTAAGCGCAAGATAGCCGACGGACACGATGTGCGGGCCGGTGTCGCCCGGCAGCGCGTGCCGGCCGCGATCGCCGAACGAATAGAGCTGCTCGATATAGCCGAGCCGCAATCCGGTCTGCTCTTCCACCCATTCGCGCAATCCGATCTCGAGCGTGCGATGCGCCAGCGGATCGAACGGGCCGAACGGCAGGCCGGCGCGCGGCTCATGGGCCTTGCCGCCCGAAGCCACCAGAATGGACGGCTCGCCACCGTCGATCGCGACAATCGCGGCGGTCAGGCCGATCTCGATGGGCGTCAGGGATTTCTCGGTCATCGCGGTCTGATGATGTCGACAGACGCGAAATTACTCAAGATCGATCCGGAACGGGCGACCCTCGATGCACATGTCGCCGGGGCCGATGTCGGTCAGCGCCCGGATCATCCGCCCCTTGCGGCCGAGCAGTTCATCGGCGTGGGTGATGATCAGCAAATTGGGATTGGCCGTCGGCGAATCTGCGCGGAGCTTGCGTGCGATCGCCGCTTCGTCGCGCTCCGGGTTGAGCGCGCAGGCGATCGCGAAAGCCGTCGCGGTGGAGCGGCTGATGCCGGCATAGCAATGCACCACCATCGGCGCCGTGCGATCCCAGCGCCGGCCGAAGGCGAGGAATTGCTCGATATGGTCGCGCTGCGGAGCGACGAAGCCATCGGCCGGTGCCGTGATGTCGTCCATCGACACCCGCAGATGATTGTCGGCCAGGATCGAGGCGGGCCGCTGCACCTTGTCGATGTCGGCCATGACAGTGATGACATGGCTTGCCCCGGTCGATCTGACCGTGTCCGGCAGCAGAGCAAGGGAACAAACGTGAATCATCGATATCCCGCGATTGGTGCCGATCATATAAGGCCGGCGCGACGCGGACGAAAGCGCTAATCAGGCTTCAAGGACTTGAACCGCGCCAGGAATCGCCGTTCCGCCCGTTGCGCCGGCCATGGCGTCAGGAAATCGGCGGCGGTTTCCGCGGACAGTTTGGGCGGCTTGCCGAAGAACCGTCTGGCCTCGGCTTCGGCAAATCCCGCGAGCCGTGTCGCCTCGAGATAGGCGGCGCCGGCATCGGCGGCCTTGATCCGCTCGGTCAGCTCCGCAGGCAGCGTCGGCGGCAGTCCGAAGCGGATGTGGATCGCCGCCAGCAGGCGCCGCTCCACGCTCTTGTAGGACGCGCCTATCACCGCCTTGAACGGCGAGATCATGTCGCCGATGACGTATTCGGGCGCGTCATGCAGCAGCACGGCGAGGCGGACGCGGACATCGATACGCGGATTCGCGGCGCGCAGCACGGCCTCGACCAGCAGCGTATGCTGCGCCACCGAAAAGATATGCGCGCCGCTGGTCTGGCCGTTCCAGCGCGCGACGCGCGCAAGCCCGTGGGCGATGTCCGCGATTTCGATGTCGAGCGGCGAGGGATCGAGCAAATCGAGCCGCCGTCCCGACAGCATGCGCTGCCAGGCCCGCTCTGATGGCGAGCCGGCGCGAGTTCGGACATCGCTAGGCAAGCGCCGCAGCCTGCTTGCTGGCCCGTGCATGTTTCACAGGCTTCACGCCTTTGCGCTTCACTGCCCCTGGCCTCGCGCCGGCGAGCCGCTGGTGGCAGGTGCACGTGGTCAGATGATCATTCACCATGCCGACCGCCTGCATGAAGGCGTAGACGATCGTCGGCCCGACGAATTTGAAGCCGCGCGCCACAAGTTCCTTCGACAGCGCAATCGAGACCGGGGTCGCAGCCGGCACGCCGGCGGTGGTCTTGAACGCGTTCTGCCTCGGCTTGCCGCCGACGAAGCTCCAGAGCAGCTTCGCGAAGCCCGGACCTTCATCCATGATCTTCAGATACGCTTTGGCACTCGCGACCGCGCCCTCGATCTTGGCGCGGTTGCGCACGATGCCGGCATCGGTCATCAGCGCCTGAATTTTCCTGGCGTCATATTTGGCGATCTTCTTCGGATCGAAATTGTCGAACGCTTTGCGGAAATTGTCGCGCTTGCGCAGGATCGTGATCCAGGACAGGCCGGCCTGGAAGCCGTCGAGGATCAGCTTCTCGAACAGCGCACGATCATCGTATTCGGGCACGCCCCATTCCTCATCATGATAGGCGACATAGAGCGGGTCGTCGCCGGGCCACGGGCAGCGCATCAAACCGTCGGCGTGCAGACGGGCCTTTTTCATCGCGACCAGCTCATGGATCGTTCACACCCTGATTGCCTTCGGCGCGGGCGCAAGCTCCGCGGCGTCGGCGACGGTCACCGCAACGCCGCCCGCGCTCAGGGAAACGCCGCCCTTGATGGCGTCGCCGACCTTGTCCAGCCGCAACGTCGCGAGGCCGCGCCCTTCGGCCGATGACCCCATCGTGCCGACCACGCGGTCGCCCGCCACCACATCTGCACCGGGCTCGGGTCCAAAACCGTCAACAGCCAGCCGCACGATCCGCGTTCTGGCCGTGCCGCGGTGCTCCATCCGCGACACCACCTCCTGGCCGATGTAGCAGCCCTTGTCGAAATCGACGCCATGGAGCCGGTCCATGTTGCTCTCGTGCGGGAATGCGTCGCCATAGGCGAAATCGACCCCGCCGCGGGGCACACCGCAGGCTATTCTGTGGGCCTCGTAGCTGCCCTGGCTCGACATCTCGGCGCCGAGCGAGGCGGCCAGTTTTTCGGCGAGGTCTCGCGGCACCAGGATGCGCCAGCCCATGTCGCCATGGCGTGGATCGGGGAAGGCCAAGTCTGGCAGCATGTTCGGCGTGCCGTCCCAGAGCGCCAGCACCCCGAGCGCATCAGAGAGGTTGTCCACAGTGACTTTTGCGCGCAGTCTGTAGAAGCCGAGCTTCGTTGTCAGCGCGGCCGCGAGCGATGCCGGGCAGTCGAGCAGCAACCCGCCGCCATGGCCGGATGGCGCTTCCGTGACGAGGAAATCGGCGACGATCTTGCCCTGCGGCGTCAGCAAGGCGCCGAATTTGGCGACGCCGGGCTTGATCTCGGCCAGTTCCGTCGTCAGCAGGTTGTTGAGAAACCCGCGGGCATCCTCGCCGATGACCTTGACGACACCGCGATCAGTCAGAAACGCTGCCTTCATATTCTTGCTCTTGTGGTGTAGCTAAATCGCGGCTTTCACAGGCATTCCGACAAGAATTGCCCGTGAATGCAATGGTTGTGGAAATGTAGGGCTCGCCGCGGGAGTCGGCAAGCCGGCAGGCAGGTGTGAAGCGTGATGAGTCAGAGCTTTGACGTGATTCTAAAGTCCGGCACCGTCGTCAATCAGGACGGCGAGGGGGTGTGCGACGTCGCGCTGAAGGATGGTCGCATCGCGGCGCTCGGCTCGCTCGCCCAAGCTTCGGCCGGCGAGATCATCGATTGCAAGGGACTGCACATTCTGCCCGGCGTCATCGACACCCAGGTGCATTTCCGCGAACCGGGCATGACGCACAAGGAAGATCTGGAGACCGGCTCGCGCAGCGCTGTGATGGGCGGCGTCACAGCTGTTTTCGAGATGCCGAACACCGACCCGCTCACCATCACGGCGGAGACGTTTGCCGACAAGATCAAGCGCGGCACGCATCGCATGCACTGCGATTTCGCCTTCTTCATCGGCGGCACGCGCGAGAATTTTCGCGAGCTGCCCGAGCTGGAGCGTGCGCCGGGCTGCGCCGGCGTTAAAGTCTTCATGGGATCGTCGACCGGCAGCCTGCTGGTCGAAGATGATAGCGGCTTGCGCGACATTCTTCGTGTCATCAGGCGCCGGGCCTCGTTTCACGCCGAGGACGAATTCCGCCTCAACGAGCGCAAGGGGCTGCGCCTCGAAGGCGATCCGCGCTCGCATCCGGTGTGGCGCGACGAGGTCGCGGCGATGACGGCGACCGAGCGGCTGGTCCGCGCCGCACGTGAATTCGGCAAGCGCATTCACGTGCTGCACATTTCCACCAAGCAGGAGATTCTTTTCCTGCGCGACCACAAGGATGTCGCGAGCTGCGAGGTCACGCCGCATCATCTCACGCTGGCCGCGCCGGAATGCTACGAGCGGCTCGGCACCCGCGCGCAGATGAATCCGCCGGTGCGCAGCGCCGATCACCGCGAGGGAATCTGGTTCGGCATCGCGCAGGGGATCGTGGACATCCTGGGTTCCGACCACGCCCCGCACACGCTGGACGAAAAGAACAAGAGCTATCCCGCGTCGCCCTCCGGCATGACCGGGGTGCAGACGCTGGTGCCCGTGATGCTCGATCACGTCAATGCGGGTCGGCTGTCGCTGCACCGTCTCGTCGATCTGTCGAGCCATGGGCCGGCCCGGCTCTTCAACATCGCCTGCAAGGGCCGCATCGCCTCGGGTTATGATGCCGATCTGACCATCGTCGATCTGAAGCGCGAGGAAACCATCACCAACAAATGGGTGGCCTCGAAAGCCGGCTGGACGCCTTACGACGGCGTCAAGGTCAAGGGATGGCCGGTCGGCACCTTCGTGCGCGGCAAGCGGGTGATGTGGCAGGGCGACTTGCTGACGCCGTCAACCGGCGAGCCCGTGCGGTTTCTGGAAACGTTGATCCAGTAACGGCAGCGGCGAGCGAATTACTGTCGCGAGCCCTGGATCGAGAATTCGCCATTGCGGATGCGGGCCGAGAGCCCGTCGGTGAACTTGCCGACGGCGTCTTCGCCATAGGTGTTGACCAGTTCGGCCAGCGCCGCAAACAGGCTGGCCTGTGCGAGGCAGTCGCCATCGACGCCCTCATGGCGTGCTTCCGCCCAGGCCTCGTTCAGGTAGCTGAGCGCGGCCTGTTTCTGTTCGTGATCCGGCAGGGGTTCGCGGGCGGGAGCTGAGAATTGCATTGGCTTCACGACATCCAAAACTTGCGAGGGGCATCTTCTGCGTGCTGCGGTCGGGTCGGTCTGGCGACCGGCCGCATCCGCAACGGGCCAAGCTGTAGCATGGCGCGAGCCGGCGAAAAGGCGACATCTTTAGGAAAGGTTAATCCGTATTGGACCGAAGAATTTAGGCTCTGGCGAGCTAATTAGTTGGCGTAGCGCGCCGTGAGATCGCGGGAGATTTTCGACCCCTCCGCGAGATATCGGCCGATCGCGACATTGGCGGCCGGGGTGCACGACCGGTAGGTCTGCTGGAAGCCCCGATAACCCCGGTTGAAACTCGCGATCATTCGCGTGCGCCGTTCTCCGGATGGCGTTTCGGCGTCGACCAGTGCCTGCATCTGATTCCGCCATTTCTGGCCGTCATTGCCGGCGCAGATGCCGCGCAGATAGTGCAGCGAACCCAGGATCTCGGCGAGCCGCAGCAGGTCAGGATCGAATGGCGCCGCCACGTCCTGGGCCCTGGCCGGTGCGGCGTTCAGGACGGCGAGGGCGATCAACAGAGCTGCGAACAGGGCGCGCATGGAGGCTGCTCTTAGAGCGTTTTCGAGCGAAGTGGAAACCGGTTCGCGTCACGAAAATGCGACGCCGGATTCAAACGGTCTAGTGCCCGGTTTTCGACGTTCGTGATACGGCGCGGCGACCACTGACACGAACGTCGAAAACCAAAGGGCACTGGCAAGTCTATGAACCCTAGTACCGCTTTCTATCTGAAGTCCCTGAGATGGGTTAGCGGCGAATGGTGCAGGGACTTCAGATAGGCGGTACTAGGCCCTGTCCCCCGCCGAGGCAAGCAATGGCACCTCAAGTCAGGGTGTCCGGAGCGCCCAGGCCTGTCGCAGGATATCCACAAGGCCGTCGGTGGTCTGAAAGCCCCCCGCCGCCTCGATCGTGGACCAGTTGAAGTCACTGAGTTCTGCATTCAGCCGGACCTCGCCGGCGAGCCATTCGGCGCTGAAGGGCAGGATCACGAAATGGCGGCCGCGGCCCTCGACCGCCTGCGGCAGGATGATCTCGCGATAGCCGGCTAGTCTGCCGACGCGGATGGTCAGGCCGGTCTCTTCAAGGACCTCGCGCTGCACGGCTTCCACCAGCGTCTCGCCAAGTTCAACCCGGCCGCCGGGCAGGGTCCAAAGCCCCTGCGCCGGGGGCTGTGCGCGCCGGATCAACAAGACGGTGTCCTGGCGGAAGATCGCGGCACTGACGGCGAGTTCCGGGCGCGCGGTCATGCGGTCCGCGAGTTCGACATGATGCGGTCGACGTCGCTTTGCGGGCGGGCGGTGTCAGATTGGGCGTCGGTCCCGTTGATGATGCCGCCCGCTTTGCCGACCAGCGGCTTCAGCCATGACACCGCCTGTTCGGCCAGTCGCATCTTGGTTGCGTCCCGGTTCGATTGTTCGACGGCCTCACGGATCGCGACCAGGATCGACGTCATGGTTCGACAGACCTCGTCGAAGCGGGCCCGGATCGCGGACGGCGCCTGGTTGTAGGCGGCAATCGCGAGATCCCGGCCCTTGAAGTTTGAATGGACGAAGTGCTCGGCATAACTCAGCGGCTGCCAGCTCAGGAAATCCTCGGCGCATTCCGGCAGTTCCGGAATCATTTCCAACAGCATGATGGCTTCGTTGAAGTGATTGAGGTAGTCGGTGGCGAGCCAGGTATCGGGGTTGATGTTCATGGCCGCAAATGCAGCCCTGCGCGCCGCCTCGTCGACCGCAACGCGATCCGCAGCCGACTTACTCTCCATCACGGGCTTGCTCATCGGCTGGGCGGTCATGGACCGCCAGTCTTGGCCAATTGGGGTTAACGCCGGTTGAAAAAAGCGGCATGGGACGCTGAAGATGTGCGGTCGGTTTGCAATTTTTTCCTCTCCGGAGACGATCCGGCTGTTGTTCGGCTATGCCGACACGCCGAACTTCCCGGCGCGCTACAACATTGCCCCGACCCAGCCCGTTCCGACCGTCATGCTGGCACCCACCGGTCGGCGATTTCAATTGATGCGGTGGGGATTGATCCCGGCCTGGGCCAAGGATCCGGCCAAGGTCGGCCTGCTGATCAATGCCCGCGCCGAGACGGTGCTGGACAAACCCTCCTTTCGCAACGCGATGCGCTATCGCCGCTGTCTGATCCCGGCCGATGGCTATTATGAGTGGCGCCAGAGTGGCCGCTCCAAACAGCCGCTGTTCGTCCATTCCGCCGCAGGCGGTCCGATCGCGTTTGCGGGCTTGGCCGAGACCTGGATCGGTCCGAATGGCGAGGAGATGGATACGGTCGCGATCGCAACAACCGCGGCGAGCACGGACCTGGCCGGCTTCCATCCGCGCATGCCCGTCGTGATCGCGCCTGAGGCGTTCGAACGCTGGCTCGATGTCCGCAGCATCGATGCCGAAACCGCGACAGGCCTGCTGGCCCCGGCGCCGATCGGCACCTTCCGCTGGCATGAGGTGTCGAACGCGGTGAATCACGTCGCCAATGACAATTCGCGGCTCATTGAAGAACTCACGGACGAACAGCGCGCCACGGAAGCGCCGCCGCCGAAAAAACCGGACGATCAACTCAAGCTGTTTTGAGTGTGCGGCTCACCCGTCGGGACGGGGCTGACGCGTCTCCTCAGGCGAGAGGGCGGAGTTCGGATAAGGACGCAGGGCAGGTCCGACGATGTCAGTGCGAGCGTCAGAACGCCTTGAAGGTGATGATCGTGTAGGTGTCGCGGATGCCCGGAATCACATGCACCTTCTCGTTGATGAAGTGGCCGATGTCGGTGTCGCGCTCGACGTAGAACTTCACCAGGAGATCGTAATCGCCGGCGGTGGAATAGATCTCCGAGGCGATTTCCGCCTCGGCGATCGCATTCGCCACCGCATAGGCCTTGCCGAGTTCGGTCTTGATCTGGACGAAAAACGGCACCATCGCGCGCTCCTCAGCAAAGCAGGGTCTGGCTGCAATCCAGCAAAAACGGCCCCGCCTGACAAGTCATCGGCTTGCGTGGGCTGGTCGGAACCGCTAGGACTCGAGCCAATCTCATTGGGGTGCCCATTCCGGGCTGAGAGGCTTAGCGCCAACCCATCGAACCTGATCCGGGTTATTCCGGCGGAGGGAGTTTGAGATGGCCGAGACGGCTGTTGTTCCGAGCCTTGTCGAGACTGCCTCGCGCCTGTTGCCGCAATTGCGTGCGCGCGCGCCGAAGATTCACTGCATCACCAACACCGTGGCCCAGCCCATCACCGCCAATGTGCTGCTGGCCGCCGGTGTGACGCCATCGCTGACGACCTCGCGGGAAGAGATCGCTGCCTTTGCCGGCTCCGCCGATGGCGTGCTGGTCAATCTCGGCACGCTCGACGCCGAGCGCCGCGACGCGATCGAGATTGCTCTCGATCGCATCGGAACGCGGAAAATCCGCTGGCTGCTTGACCCCGTGTTTGTCGAGCGTTCTCCGCTGCGGCTCGATTTCGCCCGCAAGCTGATCGCGCGTGGCCCAAGCGTGATCCGATTGAATCACGCGGAATTCGAAGCGTTGGCCGGAGTGGCGCCGTCGCCGCAGGCGTTGCGGGTTTTCGCCCGCACCTGTCACGCGACGGTGGCACTGACGGGCGAAACCGACCTCGTCAGCGACGGCGAGAGGCTTGCGACGCTGAGCCATGGCGACCCGTTGATGACCCGGGTGACCGCGATGGGATGTGCCGGCTCGGCCCTGGTGACGAGCGCGATCGCGGCGCATGAGGATGTCTTCACCGCCGCCGCGGCCGCCGTGTCGGTGTTCGGCATCGCCGGTGAAATCGCGGCCGCCGCCAGCGACGGCCCCGGCAGTTTTGCCGTCGCGATGATCGATTCCATTCACGCCATGACATCCGACGCGATCTTTCGTCACGCGCGAGTTTCTGATGCGTAATCCGGCTGATCTTCGTCTCGGTGCACGGCGCGGCCCCGGACCAGGGGCTCGCGATGTCCGCGCGGTCATTGACGGTCCCTTGGGACGCCGGCCGTCATGACCTTACCCATCGCGCTGACCATTGCGGGGTCCGATTCATCCGGCGGCGCCGGCATCCAGGCCGACCTGAAGACCTTCGCCGCGCTCGGCGTTTACGGCGCTTCGGTGGTGACCGCGCTGACCGCGCAGAACACCATGGGCGTGACCGCCATTCACGACACGCCGCCGGATTTCATTACCGCGCAGATCGACGTGGTGTTTTCCGATCTCGACATCAAAGCCGTGAAGATCGGCATGGTGTCGCGGAGCGAGGCGATCCGGGCGATCGTAACAGGTCTCGATCGCTGGCAGCCCCGACACATTGTCGTCGATCCCGTGATGGTCGCAAGCTCGGGCGCGCAACTGCTTGCGGCTGATGCCGTCGATCTGCTGCGGACGCAGCTCTTGCCGCGTGCCGGCATCGTCACGCCGAACCTGCCGGAAGCGGCGGCCCTGCTTGGCGAGGCGCAAGCGGATGATCCGCGCGCGATCGTGCGCCAGGGCCGCGACATTCTCGCGCTTGGCTGCGCCGCCGTGCTGATCAAGGGCGGTCACGGCAGCGGCAGCGAGAGCATCGACTATCTCGTGACCGACGACGGCGTCCGCTCCTATGCGAGTCCGCGGATCGCGACCACAAACACCCACGGCACCGGGTGTTCGCTGTCGTCGGCCATCACCGCCTATCTGGCCGACGGATACCCGCTGACCACGGCGGTCGAGGGTGCGAAGGGTTATGTCGGCGCGGCGATTGCGGCGGCTGACCGGCTTCAGGTCGGTCGCGGCCACGGACCGATCCACCACTTCCATGCATTTGACGATCACGACGATCATGACGAGGACCTATGAGCACATTGTCGCGACGAAACATTCTCGCCGGCGGATTGGCCGGGGCCGCCTTGGCGGCGCCGAGCGTGGCGCGTGCGCAGGAGGTGCGCTGGCGGATGGTGACGTCCTGGCCGAAGCGTCTGCCGGGCCCGGGCATGTCGGCCGAGCGCGTCGCCGAACGGGTTGCCGCACTCTCCGGCGGCAAGATGCAGATCGCCGTGCATGCGGCCGGCGAACTGGTGCCGGCGCTGGAGGTGCTTGATGCCGTCGGCTCCGGCGTCGCCGAATTCGGCCACACCGCCTCATTCTATTGGCAGGGCAAGCAGCCGGCGTCCGCCTTCTTCACCACAGTGCCGTTCGGCATGACGCCGAGCGAGCACACCGCCTGGATCGAAGCCGGCGGCGGGCGGGCTTTGTGGGATGAACTCTATGCGCCGTTCGGCGTGAAGCCGTTCATGGCCGGCAACACCGGCATCTGCATGGGCGGCTGGTTCCGCGGCGAGATCGCGAGCGCCGCCGCGGTGAAGGGCATGAAGATCCGCTCGCTCGGTCTCGGCGGCGAAGTCTACCGTCGGCTCGGCGCCCTGCCGCTGACGACGTCGCCCGGCGAAATCATCACCGGCCTGCAATCCGGCCTGGTCGATGGCGCCGAGTTCGTCGGTCCCGGCTCCGACATCGCGCTTGGTCTCTATCGGCTCGCCAATTTCTATTACTCGCCCGGCTTCAACAAGCCGAACGGCACCGGCGAATGCATCGTCTCGCTAAAGCTGTGGAATAGTCTCGATTCCCAGCAGAAGGCGATCATCAGCCATGCCTGCGCCGCCGAAGCCGCCTTTGCGCTTGACGAGATGGAGCGTCTCAACGTGGAAGCGCTGAACGCGCTGGTCGAGCGCAACGGCGTCAAGCTGCGGAAGTTTCCGGCCGACATGATCGATGCGGCACGCGGCCACGCACGCGACGTCATCGGCGATATCTCCGCCAAAAGCGAGATCGCCCGCCGCATCGTCGAATCCTATACTGGCTTTCGCGAGCGCACCGGCGCGTGGGCCAATATCTCGGTCAAGGCGATCCTGGAGTCGCGCGGGCTGAGTTAATTTCCGTCAACCATTGCTGTCGTCGAACTGTCGCACGCTTTTGTTATGCGGCGCGCATGTCACACGCGCTGCTTCGGAAACGCGATGCTGCCTGATCCCGACCGCGACGTCGTTCAGCACGCCTACGCCCGCTGGGCTCCGATCTACGACGCGGTTTGCGGACCTGTCATGGTCAACGGTCGCCGCGCCGCCGCTCGCGCGGCTCGTGCCGTCGGTGGCAAAATCCTCGAAGTCGGCGTCGGCACCGGATTGTCGTTCGACGACTACGATCATTCCACCGAGATCACTGGCATCGACCTGTCCAAACCGATGCTCGCCAAGGCGCGCGCCAGGATGACGAGCGGGCGTTATCCCTTCGTCAAGGACGTGCTGTGCATGGACGCGCATGCGATGACGTTCGCGGACGCCACCTTCGATTGCGTGGTGGCGCAGTTCGTCATCACGCTGGTCGCCGACCCTGAACGCGTGCTGTCGGAGTGCCGACGCGTCGTCAAGCCGGGTGGGCGAATCATCCTGGTGAATCATCTTTATTCGGAAACCGGTGTCGCCGCGGCGATCGAGCGCTGGACCGCAAAAAAAGTCCGCGCACTCGGCCTGCGCCCGGAGTTTCCGTTCGCGCGTCTCGCCGCCTGGGCCTCGTCGGACCGGGGCGCGCGGCTGGTCGAGCGCCGCAAGATCGCGCCGTTTGGAATTTACACGCTTGTCTGCTTCGAGCGGACGATGGGGGACGCGCTTGCCGCTTGATCGTGAAACCTCAGGTCTCGCTGCAGAATTTCTGACCCGCGCCGCCGAGGATGACGGATTGAGTGACGGCGAGGCTGAGCGCCGCTTTCGCACCCTATTCATCTCCGATGTCCATCTCGGCGCCCGCGGCTGTCAGGCCGATCGCCTGCTGGATTTTCTGAAAACTCACGATGCCGACACGATCTATCTCGTCGGCGACATCGTCGACGGCTGGGCGCTGAAATCCGGCTGGTACTGGCCGCAGCTGCATAATGACGTGGTGCAGAAGCTGTTGCGCAAGGCGCGCAAGGGCGCGCGCATGATCTACATTCCCGGCAATCATGACGAGTTCCTGCGGTCTTATTACGGGACGCATTTCGGCGGCATCGAGGTGATCGAGCAGACGGTGCACGAGGCGGCCGACGGCAAACGCTATCTCGTGATTCACGGCGACATCTTCGACCTCGTCGTGCAAAACGCGCGCTGGCTCGCGCATCTCGGCGACAAGGCCTATGACTTCGCGATCCAGCTCAATCGCCTGGTCAACGCGCTGCGCAAATTGTTCGGCGTGCCATACTGGTCGTTGTCGCAATGGGCGAAGCTGAAAGTGAAGAACGCGGTGAATTACATCGGCGCGTTCGAGCAGACGCTCGCCAATGAAGCCCGGCGCCACAACGCCGACGGCGTGATCTGCGGCCACATCCATTACGCCGTGATCCGCGACGATCACGGCATCCGCTACGTCAATTGCGGCGACTGGGTCGAGAGCTGCACGGCCGTGGTCGAGCATGAGGACGGCCGGTTCGAGATCATCAACTGGTCGGGCGCGCGATCCGTGCCGAAGGTTGCGGCTTTGCCGCCGGCGCGCGCCGCATGATGCGCATCCTGATTGCGACGGACGCCTGGCATCCGCAAGTCAATGGCGTCGTTCGCACTCTGACCATGGTCGCCGATGCGGCGAAATCGCTCGGCGCCGAGATTGTGTTCCTGACGCCGGATTCGTTCAAGACCGTGCCGCTGCCGGGCTATGCCGGGTTGCGCGTTGCGTTGACCTGGCCCTCGCGGGTGGTCGAATTGATTGATGAAGCAAGGCCGGACGCGATTCATATCGCGACCGAGGGGCCGATCGGGCTTCTGGCGCGGCGTTACTGTCTCCGCCGCAACCGGCCCTTCACCACGAGTTTTCACACGCGCTTTCCCGACTACGTGACGGCGCGAATCCCGGTTCCGGAATCGCTGATCTGGTGGGCGCTGCGCCTGTTCCACCGGCCGAGCCGGGCGGTGATGGCGGCAACGCCCGCATTGGCGCAGGAACTCGGCGCGCGCGGCTTCGGCAATGTCGTGCTGTGGTCGCGCGGGGTCGACGCCGATCTGTTCCGGCCGCGGCCGCGCACGCTCGATCTGCCTGGGCCGATCTTCCTGTCGGTCGGCCGGGTGGCGCGAGAGAAGAATCTCGAGGCGTTTCTCGACCTCGATCTGCCCGGCAGCAAGGTGGTGGTCGGCGACGGCCCGGCACTGGCGGCGCTGCAGCGGCGCTATCCGGCCGCCCATTTTCTCGGCGCCATGTTCGGTGAGCGACTCGCCGAAACCTATGCGTCGGCGGACGTCTTCGTGTTTCCGAGCAAGACCGACACGTTCGGGCTTGTGCTGCTTGAAGCGCTGGCCTCCGGCGTCCCGGTCGCGGCCTTGCCGGTGCCGGGGCCGCGCGACGTGATCACCGATCCCGCGGTCGGCGCGCTCGATGACGACCTGCATGCGGCGTGCCGGCACGCGCTGACGCTCTCGTCGGACCACTGCCGCGCCTTCGCGTTGAGGCACAGTTGGCAGGCGTGTGCACAGATCTTCATGGAACACGTCAACGCCACCCGGATTTCCGGCGAGGTCCGTCAGCCCCTCGGTGGAAGTCTCGGTGCGGCTGCGAACCGAGGCGCTTGCGAGAGGGCGAGCGTCGGCGCTACGCTGCATGCCGATGAATACCGCAAACCCCTCCCTGCCGGTGACGCTGTCGGACATTGACGCGGCGGCCGGCGTCCTGGCTCCCGTCGCGATCCGCACGCCGCTATTGTCCTCGCCGGTGCTGGACGAGCGTGTTGGAGCGCGCGTGTTCCTCAAGCCGGAGATGCTGCAACGGACCGGCTCATTCAAATTCCGCGGCGCCTATAACAAGCTGAGTTCGATTCCGCCCGATCAGCGCGGCAGAGGCGTGGTTGCCTTTTCATCGGGCAATCACGCGCAAGGCGTGGCGGCGGCCGCGCGCCTTTTGAACATGACGGCGACGATCGTAATGCCGGCGGATGCCCCGCTCACCAAGCGCGAACGCACCAAGGCCTATGGCGCCGAGGTGGTGCTGTACGATCGTGAGCGCGAAGATCGCGAAGCCATCGCGCGGAAGATTTGTAGCGAGCGAGGGGCGACACTCGTGCCGCCATTCGACGATCCCCACATCATCGCGGGGCAGGGCACCATTGGCCGCGAGATCGCCGAAGATCTCGCCGCACGCGGCTTGCGGCCCGACATCGTCGCTGCGCCCGCCTCGGGCGGCGGCCTGGTCGCGGGCACCGGCGTTGCGATCAAGAGCAGGTTTCCGGCCGCCGAGATCGTGCTGGTCGAGCCGGAAGGTTTTGACGACAATGCGCTCTCGCTGGTCGCCGGACGCCGCATTACCATCCATCATCGTGGCGGCACGATTTGCGATGCCTTGATGGCGCCGGTGCCGGGCGAACTGACCTTTGCCATCAACTATCAACTCGGCACACGCGGCGTCATCGCCTCCGATGACGAGGTCGCAGCCGCGATGGGTTTCGCATTCCGTGAACTGAAGCTTGTGGTCGAGCCCGGCGGTGCGATCGCGCTCGCCGCCTTGCTCAGTGGTCATATCAAGGGACAGGGCAAGACGGTCGTGATCGTGCTCTCCGGCGGCAATGTCGATGCCGAGCTGTTTTCCGACCTGATCCGCGCCAAGAAGCCCTAAGACACGGCGCAGCTTGAGGGGGAATTCCGCTTCGCCCGCAGCGTGTTCCAAGGTCTTAAGGCTTAAAGGGTCCTAAGACTTTGTTTTCGGTCCCTTTTTTTGCGCAACGCAGCCGGTTGCTATGATCCGGCACACGGCTCGGCCGGAGGGATTTGGCCCGCAAGTGCTGAGCGGCATTTACCCGACATTAGATCGATCGGCCTAGAACACCGGACGGATGCTCTTGCAGGTGCGAACCGGCGGACCGGCGGAGCCGTGAGCGCTCTGTTCCATTGCGAGGAGATCGGCCGTGAATGTGCTGGAGCCTTTCGGAGAGGTCAGGGCGTCCAGCGCAAGCCAGGCGCTCGCGCCCTTGGTCGGCAAGTTCGGCGTCTACCTTTGCGTCGTGTCGTTCGCGTGCGTCTATTACGTCATCAATGGACCGCAGCTGCTGGGTCACTATGATCTTGGCTGGCATCTGGCCGCCGGGGATCTGATCAGGGATCGCGGAAGCGTTCCATTTCAGGACCCATGGTCGTTTACGCTTGGAGACCGGCAGTGGTTTAACGCCTCCTGGCTTTGGGACGTGCTCGCAAGCCTGGTGTTCCAATACGCCAGATTCGATGGCCTTTTGGCGTTGGTCGTTGCGTGCGGCGCGTTGATGGCCGGATATCTCACGGCCATCTGCAGGAGGGCCGGAGCTTCGGCGGTCGCGGTTTGCGCGACGGTTTTTCTGGTCTGCCTGCTTTATCCGTCCTTTGCGAGCTTTCCCAACATCTACCTCGCGGCGGCGCCAAACATGGCGACCATGCTGTTCTCCGTCGTGTTCTATGGCGAATGCCTGAAGAAGCCGCGGTGGTTCGTATTTCCGCTGCTGATGCTGCTGTGGGTCAATCTGCATGGCGGATTTGTGCTCGGCTTTCTCATTCTCGGTGTCTTTGGCGGCGTGGCGCTGCTGCGGCGCGACTGGACCAGTGTCAACACCTACAGCATTGCGGGCGTCGGCTGCTTCGCCGCAATTTTCGTCAATCCTCTCGGTTGGCAAATCTACTATGGTGTCGTGACGACGGTCGGTCATTTCGTTCAAGGCTACATCACCGAATGGTTGCCTTACGCTCAGAACATCAGTTGGCCGGGCAGCATTCCCGGCATGATCTACATTCTGGCGTTTGCCTATCTTGAACTGCGCTTTGGTCGCGTTGCGCGCATCCCGCTGGAAGCGCGGCTCCTGTCCTGGCTCTTCCTGGCTCTGGGCTTCTATCAATTCCGATACCTGGCATTCTTCTTCCTGTTCTCGAGCGTCGTCTTGGCCCTTCACATCGATCGGCTGCTGTCCAAGACGTCGGACCAGCTCAAGATCGAGAAGTCGCTGTTCGCGGCGGGCCTGATGGGGCTATGCGCTCTGCCACTGGCTTTTGCGCAGGTCAGGCCGGCTCTCGGCTTTCCGCAGATTCTGTCGGAGCAGGATGCCGCTTATCTGAAGACGCACTTCGCGCACGCACGGATCCTCAATCACTGGAATGTCGGCGGGCTTTTGATCTTCTATGCGCGGGGTGACGTCCCGGTGTTCGTGGACGGCCGGGCGGCGACAGCCTATCCCGACGATTTGCTGCACGACTATTTCAAGCTTCCCGAGATGGAGATCGACGAAGCTGCCTGGGATGCCGTGCTCGCGAAATACCGCATCGACGCCGTGCTGTGGGTGAAAGCGCACGAGCAATTAAGGCGCTTCCTCGTCGACAAGCGAGGCTGGAAGGAAGTGTATGCGGGAAACTATGAGAGCGTGTACGCAAAGCCGTAATGCATGATCCGAAAAGCCGCTGCGCACTTTTCCGCATCATGCTTTAGCTAAAGAACGCGATCTTTTCGGCCTGGCTCATCCGCCGGATCGCGGCCAGCGCCTCGGATTGATTGCTGCCGGCGGGTGTGGCCACTGCGCCGCTGTCCATCGCGGCGCGGCCAAGCGAGGCCGGCGCTGCCGTCTCGGTGGCGGGAAGGGTAGCCGGCCGTTGCTCAGCCGCGGATTCCGCAGGCTCCGGTGGCACGACCGCGGGCGCCGAACCAGCATCGAAGACAGCATTTGGTTCCGGAGCGGGTGGCGTCACGGCAACCGCAGGCTCATGCCTGGCGAGCGCCGTGTCGGCAATCTCAAGATCGTCCCACAGATTGACCGCAGGCGCGGCAGGCTTCGTCTCGACCGGCGCCGGCGATGTCGGCGGGGGGCTGGCCGCTACGGCGTCCGTCATCCGCGGCGCAGCCGCCTCGACCGGCTGCGGCGGTGGTTCGGCGGCCGCGACAACAGGCCCTTCCTCCCGCGCGGGCGACGGCTCCGTCCCGGCGGCGGCCGTGGTCTCGACCTCCGGAGCGGGCTGGGAGGCTGCGGCCGGCGCACCGGTCGGATCGTCTGTTTTGGCGAGCGCGGTGATTCGCGCAGCAAGGCCGTCCATCACCTCGTCGACCAGCGCGGCGGGGTTCGCCGCCGAGGCCAGGCCCTGAATGCGCACGCAGCCATCGGCAATGGCCTTGGCCTGCACGTCGAGCAGATCGCAGACCCGGGTTTCGGCGCCGGACTCGCGCAGCGTCCAGGCGACGTCGCGCAACAGGCCGGCTGCGCGCTGCACCGGCTCCAATTGCGGTTTGGTGTCGAGTTTCGGCAAATCGGCGATGATGCGCTGGCGCGCCTCGGCGATCGCATCGCGCATGACGGGAAGGAGCATCGCCAGCGAGCGTTCGCTGCTCTTCTGGCTGGCCAGTGCGGCTTCCATCCGGCCGACGGCGTCGAGCACCAGCTTGGTGTCGGCATTGCGGTTTCGTCTGGCGTATTCGCCGAGGAACCAGCGGCCGCGCGCGGTCTCCATGAAGGCGTCGCAGATCGCATCGTAATCAGCCTCGGTGGGCAGCGACGCGCGGGCGTGGATCGGCGAAAGTGCGAACGCGTCCTCAGCCATCGAAATCCGTTTGCGCTTCCTGTTCGCAATGATCGGTCGGTCGATACCATTCGGCCCGATCATGATAAGGCGATGCCGCACGATCATCACGATCCGCAGCGAATCGCAATTGAATTGATGCAGCCGACCCCAGCTATGTCCAGTGACCGCACCCGATTCGCGGTGCGGTTGGCCCTGTTCTACGCGACGAGCTTTGCAGTGAGCGGCGCTTACATGCCGTTCTTTCCCGTCTGGCTGAAGGCCAAGGGGCTTGATCCGGCCTGGATCGGCATCGTCATGACAATGCCGACGCTGGCGCGGCTGTCGGCGGTGCCCCTGGTGACACGGCTCGCGGAGCGGCGGCGCGCGATCCATGAGGTGCTGTGCGCAACCGCGATGCTCACCTGTGCGGGGTTCGCCCTGCTTGCTGCAATGCCGAACGCCGCGGCGATCACGGCGATGATTCTGGTGACCGCCTGTGTCTGGACCCCGACGGCACCATTGACCGATGCCTATGCGTTGCATGGCGTCGCGATTCATCACGTCGACTATGGCCCGATCCGGCTGTGGGGTTCGGTGGCCTATGTCGTCGGCGTGTTCGCGGCGGGGCTCGTCGCGACAGCGATCGCGCCGATCCATCTGATCTGGTTCATCGTCGCGCTCACTGTCCTGAACGCCGTCATGAGCATGCTGATCGAGCCGCTCGGGCGGGCGGACCAGCCGAGCACGATCCCGGCAAACCGCTTCGGTCTGCTGTCATCATGGCCCTTCCTGATTGTTGTCGCGGCCGCGGCGCTGATCCAGGGCAGTCACGCGGCTTACTATGTGTTCTCGGCAATTGCCTGGGAGGCGCAAGGCTTTTCCAGCGTGACGATCGGCACGCTATGGTCGATCTGCGTGGTCGCCGAGATCGTGCTGTTTGCGATCTCACCGCGGCTCGACATCACCTATTCCAGCCTGCTCGTCGCCGGCGGCATCGGCGGCGCGGTGCGATGGGTGGCAACGGCATCCGAGCCGCCGCTGGCGGTGCTCGGCGGGGTCCAACTCCTGCACGCGCTTTCCTTCGGCGCAACGCATCTTGGAATGATGGGATTGCTCGCGCGTCTCGTGCCGCGCCACGCGACGGCCTCGGCGCAGGGCTTCGTCACAGCGGGGATTGGGATGGTCACGGCCGTGGCAAGCATCACCTGCGGCCGGCTGTTCGCCGCCTATGGTCAATCGATCTATCTCGGCATGGCGGGGATGGCGCTGGGCGGGGGGATGTTGATGCTGGTCGCGCATCGCCGGGTCGAGGCGGCCGCCGGCTCGGATGGGCGGTAGGTTTGGCTCGATAATTTCGGGGCAAAGGGAGCGCGCCCAACTCGTCGGGCCCATGCCGCGTTGCAACGCGGGGCGCTGACCGATGCGCGGGACCAGGTGGCGGTTCACCGCTGCACGATGGCGAACCGCAGTTCCCGGCCGCCGGCATGAACCCGATCGCCGATCAAAGCGACGACCATGGGCGCCTCAGCGTGTCGCGGATGCGTTCGGCAGGCCGGGGGTTGCAGGAACGCGTCATCTATGGCTGTTTGCCAGCGCTTGATGATTGCAAGGCCGATGCGGGCCGGCTGCGACGCGCGGCCGGGGTTGAGGAAGAGCCGATTGCTACGGTGATCGGTGGCGTGGGGATCTTCGGGTCATGGCGGCGGACAGTACACCAGCGCTGGATCGGGCGACTTATTCCGATGGCGTCGCGCTGCGCGCGTCCGGACACTGGACCGCGCCCAACGCACCCCTGCTCGAGCAGATCGTAATGGTCGCCGAAAAAGCCGGCGTCACCAGCGGCCGCGTGCTGATCGACGCCTCGCGTGTTTCGAATCTGGATACATTTGGCGCATGGCTGCTCGAGCGCCTTCGCCGCAACTTTGCCCGCCCCGGCGTCGAACCCAAGATCATGGGGCTGTCGGAAAATTACGCGACGCTGTTCGAGGAGGTTCGCAAGGTTCAGGAGCCGGCGCCGACGCCGCAACAGCCGATGACGCCCGTGGTCATGCTGGAGCGCATCGGCAAGGCCGTGGTCGGCTTCGGCGACGTGCTGGTCGACCTCGCGACCATGACAGGCGCGATCATCGTCGCGAGCTGGTGGGTGATCCGTCATCCGCGCAGCTTCCGCCTGACCTCGATGGTGCATCACCTGGAACAGGTCTGCTGGCGCGCGGTGCCGATCATCGTGCTCATTACTTTCCTGATCGGCTGCATCATCTCGCAGCAGGGAATTTTTCACTTCAGCAAGTTCGGCGCCGGCGTCTTCGTCGTCGACATGCTGGGCGTGCTGGTGCTGCGCGAGATCGGCGTGCTGATCGTCGCGATCATGATCGCCGGCCGCTCGGGCAGTTCCTACACTGCCGAACTCGGCTCGATGAAGATGCGCGAGGAGATCGACGCTTTACGTACCATGGGCTTCGATCCAACCGAAGTACTGATCCTTCCGCGACTGATGGCGCTGATGATCGGCCTGCCGATCCTTGCCTTTCTCGGCGCGATCTCGGCGCTGTATGGCGGCGGCCTGATTGCGTGGCTGTATGGCGGCATGCAGCCGGAAGCGTTTTTGTCGCGACTGCAGGAAGTCATCACCATCGATCACTTCGTCGTCGGCATGGTCAAGGCGCCGTTCATGGCGGCGCTGATCGGCATCGTCGCCTGCGTCGAGGGGCTCGCGGTCGAAGGCAGCTCCGAGTCGCTCGGCCAGCACACCACGGCTTCGGTGGTGCAGTCGATCTTCTTCGTGATCGTGCTGGACGGCGCCTTTGCGATCTTCTTCGCGTCGATCGGAATGTAGCCCATGGCCGGCAGCGATCCGATCATCCGCGTTACCAACCTGACCGTCGGCTTCGGCGAGCGTCTGATCCTCAATGGCCTCAATCTCGAAGTGAAGCGCGGCGAGATCCTCGGCTTCGTCGGCGCGTCCGGGGCCGGCAAATCGGTGCTGACACGCACCATCATCGGATTGATGCCAAAGCGCGGCGGCCGCATCGAAGTGATGGACGCCGACCTCGACGCCATCGACGAGACCGCCCGCCGCAGCCTCGAGCGCCGCTGGGGCGTGCTGTTCCAGCACGGCGCGCTGTTTTCCTCGCTGAGCGTACGCGAGAATATCCAGTTCCCGGTGCGCGAACTCATGAAGGTCAGCGACCGGCTGCTCGACGAGATGACCTACGCCAAGCTCACCATGGTCGGTCTGAAGCCGGAGGTGGCGAACCGGTTCCCCTCGGAACTGTCGGGCGGCATGATCAAGCGCGTCGCGCTCGCCCGAGCGCTCGCGCTCGACCCGGAAATCGTTTTCCTCGACGAGCCAACATCAGGGCTCGACCCGATCGGCGCCGGCGACTTCGACGAACTCGTCAGGACACTTCAGCGCACTTTGGGCCTTACGGTTTTCATGGTAACCCATGATCTGGACAGCCTTTTTACCGCATGCGACCGCATTGCCGTGCTGGGTGAGGGCAAGGTGATCGCGGTCGGGACGATGGACGATATGCTGGCGTCCCGTCATCCGTGGCTGCAATCTTACTTTCACGGCAAGCGTGCGCGTGGATTGACGAAATCCGGCCGGAGTTGAGCGATGGAAAAGAAGGCCAATTTTGCCCTGATCGGCCTGTTCACGCTGCTGGTGGTGGTCGCCGCCTTCGGCTTCGTCTTCTGGTTCCAGAACCTCGGCACCAAGAAGAGCAGGATCGGCTATCGGATCATCTTCGAGGGCCCGACGGTGGGCTTGCGCACCGGCGCCAATGTCAACTTCAATGGCATCCGGATCGGCGAAGTGGATTCCGTGCGCATCGATGATCCGCAGCATGTGGTGGCGCTGGTGTCGGTCCAGCGCAAGGCGCCGGTTCGCAAGGACACGACCGTTGGCCTCGAGTTTCAGGGGCTGACCGGCATCGCGGCCGTCGCCTTGAAAGGCGGTTCGGTCGATGCACCCGAGGTTGAGCCCGATGCCGACGGCATCTTGACGCTGACCGCGGATTCCAATTCGAGCCGGGACCTCACTGAGGCCGCGCGGTCGGTGCTGAACAACGTCAACAAGATGGTGTCGGAGAATTCGGACGCCATTCACGGTGCGGTCGACAATCTGCAGAAGTTTTCCGAGAGCCTCGCCCGCAATGGCGAGCGCATCGACAGTCTGCTGGCGGGACTGGACTACCTGGTGAAAAAGGATGGCACCGGTGAATTCCAGGCCGCGGTGAAATCATTCCGTACCTTGAGCGACAACCTCGATACCCGCACCGCCGATATCACCTCCGGCGTCAACAAGTTCACCGCCACAGGAACCAAGGAGTTGTCGGCGCTGATGGCCGATGGCCGCAAGACGCTCGCCGATATCAGCCGCGCCTTCACCAACCTCGACAAGAATCCGTCGCGCCTGTTGTTCGGCGGCTCATCCGCCTCGAGCGAGGCGGCCCCGGCGGCCGCTCCCGCGCCGGCTGCGGCTCCGGCGCCAGCTGCGCCGAGCCGGCCACGCCCGGCGGCTGCCGCGCCCGCGCAGCAACAGCGCTAGCTAGCCGCTTTCGTCTCAGTTAGCTGGTCTGGGCTGCGGGCTCCAGCAGTTCCGGATGGTCGGCCGATTGCGCCGGCACGAGCGTCTGCACCGGCAATCCGGTCGCCCGCTTCTGCAGGAATAACTGAATCACGGCCTCTGCCGTGCGCATGAATTCCGAACTCGGGCCTTTGCTGCCCGCGGCCTGCCGGCTGACCCGCGCGCCCTCGAACAGCAGCGTCAGGGTGTCGGCGAGGGTTTCTGCTTCGTCGATGCCAGCGTCCCGGCACAAGGTGGCAAGACGGTTGCGATACCAGGTCTTCAGGTCTTCGATGATACGCCGCGCCGGATGGTTGTCTTCAGCGAGTTCGGCGGCGGCGTTGGCGAGATCACACCCCCGGTCGTCGGATGTCACGCATTCAGCCGCAATCGACAGCCACAACCGCAATTGTGCCACCATGTCGTGCGGATACTGTTGCGCGATCTCCTCCCACATCGCCTCGATCTCAGACACGACGCCGCGCAGATAGGCGACGATCAGGTCGTCCTTCGAATCGAAGTGCCGGTAGAGCGTCATCTTGTTGGTGCCGGCGGCCTCGGCGATCGCCTCAACGCCGACGCCCCGGATGCCATGACGATGGAACAGCTCGCGCGCCGCGTGAAGAATTCGCTCGCGCGGCCGGAGACTTACGGCGCCTGTCGACTGCTGACGGTCGTTGGCAGGGGACTCGGGCATGTCACGTCCTCCTGATCGGCAACGGACCCGCTTGACCCGGATGTTACCGGTCGGTAATGTCCGTTGCCTTGTTACCGACCGGTAACACCCTCCAATCAATTGTCAAGGCCCAATCGCTCCATGGTCGGTTTTTTCATCCAGCGTCCGATCTTCGCATCGTCGATCGCCGTCATCATGGTGCTGGCGGGCGCCGTTTGTTACTTCCTGCTGCCGGTGGCGCAGTTCCCGGACATCAGTCCGCCGCAGGTCGTCGTCAGCGCGAATTATCCAGGCGCGAGCGCGCAGGTTGTCGCCGATACCGTGACGACGCCGCTGGAGCAGCAGATCAATGGCGTGCAGGGGATGACCTATATGTCATCCACGAGCTCCAATGACGGCTCCGCAACCATCACGGTGACGTTCGACGTCGGCTACCCGCTCTCCATCGCTGCGGTCGACGTGCAGAATCGCGTGTCGCAGGCCGCCGCCGCCTTGCCGGCGATCGTCAATCAAAGCGGCGTCACCATCAAAAAACAAAATCCGAATTTCGTGTTGATCGTCAATCTCACCTCGCCGGACAAGTCGGTCGACTCGGTGGCGCTCAGCAACTACGCCTATCTGCAGGTGGTCGATCCGCTGAAGCGCGTTCCCGGCGTCGGTGACGTGCAGATCTTCGGCGAGCGCCGCTACTCGATGCGGGTCTGGCTCGACCCGGACAAGCTCGCGAAGCTTGCGATCACCGCCGTCGACGTGCAGCAGGCGGTCACCGAGCAGAACGTCCAGGTCGCGGCTGGCAAGATCGGTCAGTCGCCGGCGCCCGCGGGGACGCCATTCGAGATGCAGGTGAGCGCCACGGGGCGGCTCAGCGACCCCGAGCAGTTCCGCGATATCGCGGTGCGGACCGATCCGCAGACCGGCGCGATCGTCCGCTTGCGCGACATTGCCCGCGTCGAGCTCGGCTCGCTGCAATATTCGTCCAGCGCCTTTTTCGGCAGCGATCCGACCGTGGTGCTCGGCGTGTTCCAGATGCCGGGCTCGAACGCGCTCGATCTGCAGCAGCGCGTCAACGACAAGATGAAGGAATTGTCGGCGCGATTCCCGAAGGGGATCGCCTACGGCATGCACTACGACACCACGCGGTTCGTCTCGGCGGCGAAGGACGACGTGATCATGACGCTGACCGAGGCGCTGGCTCTGGTCATTCTCGTCGTCTTCATCTTCCTGCAGAACTGGCGCGCCACGCTGATTCCGACCATCGCGATTCCGGTCTCGCTGATCGCGACGCTCGCGGTCATGAAGGTGATGGGCTTCTCGCTCAACATGCTGAGCCTGCTCGGCATGGTGCTGGCGATCGGCCTCGTGGTTGATGACGCGATCGTCGTGGTCGAGAACGTCGAACGGCAGCTCGAAAATGGCCTGCCGCCGCTGAAGGCGGCGAGGGCCGCGATGGCCGAGGTCACCGGGCCCATCATCGCCACCACGGCGGTGCTGATGGCGGTGTTCGTGCCGGTCGCCTTCATCCCGGGCGTCACCGGTCGCCTCTACAACCAGTTCGCCTTGACGGTGGCGATCTCGGTCGGCATCTCGGCCTTCAATTCGCTCACCCTGAGTCCGGCGCTGAGTGCGGCGTTGCTTCGCCCTGGCCACCCCAGCCAGTTCCTGCCGTTCCGCCTGTTCAATGCGGGATTCGACCGGCTGTCGCATGGCTACAGTTCGCTGGTGCGATCGCTGATCCGGTGGCGCGTTCCGATTCTGGCTGCGTTCGTCGCCATCCTCGGCGGCACCTATCTGCTGTCGACGCGGATTCCCTCGAGCTTCCTGCCGGTCGAGGACCAGGGCTATTTCTTCGTGGTGATCCAGCTGCCCGACGGCGCCTCGCTGGAACGCACCGATGCGGTGGCCGCCAAGGTTCGCGACGTGCTGCAGGGAACGCCCGGCGTCGAGATCGTCGGCTCGATCAGCGGTCTCAACTTTCTCACCAACGCCGCGCAGTCGAACTCGGCGGTTGAATTTGCGATCCTGAAGCCCTGGAACGAACGGCCGCGTGAGCAGGAAGCCTCGCGCATCGTCGCCCAGACCCGGATGAAGCTGCTCGCGATTCCCGAAGCGTTCGTGATGAGCTTCGATCCGCCGTCGATTCCCGGCCTCGGCGCCACCGGCGGGTTTGAATTCCAGCTTGAGGATCTCGCGGGACGCGGCAGCTTCGCGCTCAATGACGCCGCGCAGGCGCTGATCGCGGAGGCGCGCAAGCAGCCAGAGCTCAGCCCGATGCAGCTGTTCACGTCGTTTTCGACCTCGACGCCGCAGTTGAAATACGACCTCGACCGCACCAAGGCGAAGCTGCTCGGGCTCAGCATCCCCGACGTGTTCAACACGCTGCAGATTTATCTCGGCTCGCTCTACGTCAACGACTTCAACCTGTTCGGGCGTACCTTCCGGGTGACGCTGCAGGCCGAACAGGATGCACGTGCGTCCACGGCCGATCTCGGCCGCCTGTATGTCCGCAACTCCAGCGGCGGCATGGTGCCGCTCTCGACGCTTGGGCTGCTCAAGCCGATCGTCGGACCGGAGACCGTGCCGCACTACAATAATTACGCCTCGGCGCTGATCAATGGCGGTCCGGCGCCGGGCTACAGCTCGGGGCAGGCGGTCGCGGCGATGGAGCGCGCGGCGGCAACGGCATTGCCGCGCGACTTCGGTTTCGAATGGACCGGCATCACCTTCCAGGAATTGAAGGCGGGATCGATCGCCGTCGTCGTGTTCGCGCTGGCGCTGGTGTTTGTCTTCCTGATCCTGGCCGCGCAATATGAAAGCTGGACCATGCCGTTCATGGTCCTGCTCGCGGTGCCGCTGGCGCTGTTCGGTGCGTTCGGTGCGCTCTGGCTGCGCGGCATGCAGACCGACGTCTATTCGCAGATCGGTTTTGTGATGCTGATCGGCCTCGCGGCCAAGAACGCCATCCTGATCGTCGAATTCGCCAAGCGTCGCCGGGAAGAGGGGCTGGAGATCGTCGAGGCGGCGATGGAGGCGGCGCGGCTGCGCCTGCGTCCGATCCTGATGACGGCGTTCGCCTTCATCCTCGGCGTCGTGCCGCTGATGGTCGCGACCGGGGCGGGCGCTGCCAGCCGGCAGTCGATCGGGACCACCGTGTTCGGCGGCATGCTCGCCGCGACGATCCTGACGCTTTTGTTCGTGCCCGTGTTCTACGCCGTCATCGAGCGGTTGCGTGAGCGTGGTTTGCCGGCCCCGTCCACCGGGACTGTGCCGAGCCAAAGCCCCGCCGAGTAAGCAGATTCAAGGAAGGTCAACATGCGAAAGTGGAAAATCGTTCTCGGTGCCGGCGCGGCCGTCGCTGTCGTGGCCGGAGGGCTCGTTTCGGCGTTCCGCAGCGAAGGTGTCGTGCAAGCGGCGCCGACTGCGCCGCCGGCCATGCCGGTTCCGGTCGCGAGCGTCATCAAGCGGACCATTCCGGTGTATCTGGACTATTCGGCGCGCACCGAGTCGATGCGCGAGGTTTCGCTGCAGGCGAAGGTAGCCGGCTATATCCAGGCGCAGCAGGCCGCTGACGGCGCCGACGTGAAGGACGGCGATCTCCTCTACAAGATCGACGACCGCGACTATCAGGCCGCCCTCGACCAGGCGAAGGCCCAGGCGCAGCGCAACGTTGCGGCGCTGTCCTACGCGCAGTCGAATTTCCGCCGCGGCGACGAATTGGCGAAGACCGGCTTTCTCGCCAAGGACAGCTACGATCAGCGTGCCAGCGCGCTCGCGCAGGGCGAGGCCGCGGTCGCCATCGACAAGGCGGCGATCCGATCGGCCGAGATCAATCTGGGCTATACCGAGATCCGCGCCCCGTTCGCGGGCCGTCTGGGACGCAATCGCGCGCCGGTGGGCACGCTGGTCGGCGGTGCCGGCGCCACGCTCAACACGCTGGTTCAGCTCGATCCGATCTACGTGACGTTCAATCCGAGCGAGCGCGATCTCGCCGCGCTGGAAAAGGCGCGCAGCGCCGGCCGGCTGGTGGCCGATGTCTCGTTGCCGGACGATCCGTCCGCATCCTATTCCGGCGAACTCACCTTCCTGGACAACGCCGTCGACAAGGCCACCGGCACCATCACGGCACGCGCGACGGTGCCGAATCCGAAATTCACGCTGCTGCCGGGGCAGTATGTGCGTGTCCGCCTGCATGTGCGCGACGAGCCCAATGCGCTGCTGGTACCTCAGGCCTCGCTCGGCTCGAACCAGCTCGGCAAGTTCGTCTACGTCGTCGGCGCCGGCGACAAGGCGGAGCAGAAGGTGGTGACGCCGGGACGGCTCAGCGGCGAGCATGTCAGCGTCACCGGAGTGTCGGAGACGGATCAGGTGATCGTCGGCAACCTGCAGAAGATCGGTCCGGGTTCGCCGGTGAAGCCGATCCAGCAGCAGGCGGCCAACTGAGGCGAAGTAGGCTTCAGGCTCTTGGTTTTGAACGGTTGAGGCGCGTCTCGTAGATTGCTTCGCTTGCGCCATGACGGCTTGGCTTTGTGCCGCGTCAAACGCCATCATTCATTGCTTGCAAAGAAAAAGGCCGGGACATTGTCCCGGCCTTTTCGCGATACATTGTTTGACGAAGCGGCGTGATTAGCCGATCCGGCCGCTGGCATGGGCCAGCAGCGTGTAGACCAAGCCGGTATCCGACGTCAGATAGCCGCGCAGGGCGTTCGGATCGCGATCGTTGCGCGCGACGTCATCCAGCAGGCGCTCGAACTCGACGATGTAGCGGTCGACCGTCTGCTTGAAATTCCGCTCCGCGCGGTATTTCCGGTTGAGCTCATCGAAGGTCTTCTGACCCGCCGGCGTATAGAGCCGCTTGGTGAAGGCCTTGCGCTCGCCGCGCTGATAGCGGTCCCACATGTCGGCGGCCATGTCGCGGTCGAGCAGGCGGGCGATGTCGCCGGCGAGCGATTCCAGCGGGTTGCCGGTCGAGGCGCGGCGCTGTCCGCCGTTCTGCTGGCGCCGTGGCGCATCATTGGCGTCATCGTCGGCGCGGCTCAAGAGGTCGGAGAGCCAGCCATCGCTGCCGGCGTCCGCTCCGGCCGGGCTGACCGGCGGAGCTTCGGTGCGGCGCGGAGCCGGGGTGGGGCCGAGATCCGGTGGCGGCAGGCTGGAGGCGCTTGCCGCTTCGCGCGAACGCAAGCCGTTGCGTCCATCACCACCGGCGCTGACCAGCGCGGGCTCTTCCTCGCGCTGCACGGTGCGGGCAGCGGTCGCCACGTCGAGGCCGCGGCCATGACGGGCGACGATGCGGTTGAGTTCGGCCAGCGCTTCGATCTGATCGACGATGACCTTGCGCATCTGGGCCGTGCTTTCCGCGGCCTCCTGCGGCATCTCCAGCACGCCACGGCGCAGCTCGACGCGGGTGGATTCGAGCTCGCGCTGCATCTCCGAGGCCATCTGGCGCAGGTCCTGCACGATCGCGGCAAAGCGTTCGGCGGCCTGGTTCAGCATGGTGTCCGCTTCCTGTGTGCCCTGCTGGTAGATTTCATGCATGGCCTCCGAGGTCATGCGCCGCTCTTCTTCCGCCGCGGCGCGCACCGCCTCGAACTGCTGGCTGATGGCGCTTGAGCCGGTGCTGGCGGTCTCGGCGACGACGCGCGCGATCTCGCGGGCGCGTGCCTCCGCCGCCTGCATCGATTCCTCGAGCAGGCTGTTGAAGCGCGACAGCCGCTGGTCGAGGTCGGTGGTGCGCAGGTCGAGCGTGGTGACGAGGCTTTCCAGCTGCGCCTTCCGCTCGCCCACCGTTTCGGTGGCACGCGTGTTGCTCTGGTCGATGATCTGAGCGGCCTCGGTCAGCACCTTGCCTTGCGAGTCGAACTGCTCGGCGAGGCTGGAGAGGTCGGTCAGCACGTTCTTCGTGGTGGCGTTGAAACTCGAGATCTGCTCGTCCACCAACTTGGTGGTGGCGCCGGTCTTCGACGTCACATCGTTCAGCGTCGAGACGAATTCGGCGACGCGTGACACCAGCGACTGCTCCAGCGAATTGAGGTTCGCATGAGCGCCGGTCAGCACCTCCTGCAGCAGGATGTTGCCTTCGCGCAGCCGCTCGAACAGCGCCACCGTGTCGGTGCGCAGCAGCTTACTGGTCTCCTGCATTTCGGAAACCGCCGCCGTCGACACCTGACGGGACTGCTCGATCGCGTTGCGGGTCGACAGTTCCATGTCCTTCAGCGACTTGTTGACCGCGCCGGTGGCGACTTCACCGGCCGTGTTGATCAGGCGCGCGAGGTCGGACGAGTTGGTCATCATCGCCTGGGTGAAGACGAAGCCCTTGTTCTCGATCGCCTTGACCGCCTCGTCAGTGACGCGGCCGACATCGGCGACGATGAGATCCTTCTTGGTGGCCAGCGCATTGACGAGCAGGCCGCGCTTGTCGTCCAGCATCTGCGTGAGCTGTTCGGTGCGCTCCTTCACGGCGCCGGCGATCTCGTCGGCCTTGCCGGTCAGGCTCGCGCCGAGCGATGCGGCCGAGGAGGAGACACTGCGCTCGGCGTCGGCGGTGACCGACTTGATCTGGGCGCTGACCTCGTTCGAGGTCGCGACCAGCGCGCTCTGCGAGGAGCGGGCGCCCGATTGCAGCGTTTCGAGCGAGTTTGCGGTGGCGATCGCCAGCGAGTTCTCGATCTCGCTCGCGAGCGACTTGACCTGGTTGCCGGCGCTGCTGGTGCTCGCCACCAGCGCGTTGTTGGTCTCGACCACGCTCGATTTGAGCTGATCGGCGGCTGTCGCGGCAATCGCCGTCAGCGCGCGCTCCACCTCCATCGAGGCCGATTTCAACTGACTGGCGGCCGTGTCGGAGGCAGATGCGAGGGTCGTCTTCGCGTCCTGCGTCGTCGCCCGCAGCGAGTCGTTCGTCGTCACGCCGATCGTTGTGACAATGCGCTCGGCTTCCGCGGCAGCGGATTTGAGCTGTGCCAGCACGCCGTCCGAGGCATTCAGCAGCGTCGCATGTGCATCGGCCGAACTTGTCTTGAAGGCATCGGTGGTGGTCGCGGCAAGCGTCGCCACGGCATGCTGGATTTCGTAGGACGCGGCCTTGAGCTGCGTCACGATGTTGTCGGCGGCGCCGATCAGCGACACCTGCGACTCGTTCGAGCTCGCCCTGAGTTGGTCGGCAGTCGAGGACGCCGCGGTCTTCAGCGAATCCGTCGCCGAGGATGCGGCGGTCTTCAAGGAATCCGTCGTCGTCGCCGCAAGCGTGGCAACGGCATGCTGGATCTCGTAGGACGCAGCCTTGAGCTGCGCGACCACATTATCGGTCGCGGTGATCAGCGAGGTCTGCGATTCGTTCGAGCTGGTCTTGAGCGAATCGGCGGTCCTGGCGGCGACCGTCGCCACCGCGTGCTGAATCTCCTGCGCCAGGGTCTTGAGCTGCGCGAGCACGTTGTCGGAGGCCGTAATCATCGAGGTCTGCGACTCGTTCGAGCTCGTCCGGATGACCTCGGCGGTCTTGGTGGCCACGGTGCCGACCGCGTGCTGGAGATCCTGCGCGGCGGTCTTGAGCTGGGCCACCACATTGTCGGAAGCGGTGATCATCGACGTCGAGGAATCACGCGCCGTGGCGTTGATCCGTTCGGCGGTGGAGACCGACAGGCCGGTGAGGGCCTTTTCGACCTCGGCCGCCGTCGTGCGCAGATGGACGCCGCTGTTCTCAGATGCCGCCACCAGCGCCATCTGGGCGTCCTGCGCGGTGTTGCGGATGGTCTCGCCGGTGTTGACCGACAGGGTGGTCAGCGCCCGCTCCACATCCGAGGACGTGGTCTTGAGCCGGGTGCCGACATCGGCGGCCACATTGGCCAGCGCTTCCTGCGCAGTGCGTGCGCCGTTGATGATCGAATCGGAGGTATTGGAGGCGAGACTGGTCAGGCTGCGCTCGGCGTCTTCGGTGCGCGAGCGGATCGCTTGCGACAATTCGTCGGCGCGCGACACCAGGATGTCGCTCGCGTGGCGGCTCGAGGTCTCGATGCGATTGGTGACGATTTCGATGCGGGTGCCGAGCAGATCCTCGAGCTGGCCGATCCGCGTTTCGATGTCCTTGCCGACAGCGCCGGCATGGCTTTCGATGGCGTCGTGGATGTTCGCGAAGCGGGCGCCGACGGTTTCCGCGAGATAGGTGCTGCGGCTGTCGAGGCTTTCCGTCACCTTCGCGACGCGGCTGTCGATCGTCTCGGCGACGCCGGCGAGGCGGTTGTCGAGCGTGGCGATCGCCTCGGCATGGCCGTCCTTCAACGAGCTGGAGAAGGCGTTCAGCCGGGCCTGGATGTCGTCATTGACGGTCTGTGCGCGGCTGTCGAACTTCTCCTGGAAGCCGTTCAGATTGCTGGCGATGGTCTCATCGAAGCCCTTCACGCGCAGCTCGAGATCCGATTGCAGCTGGTTCATGCGCTGATCGAGCGAGGCGGTAATGCTCGTGCCGTTCGAGGCCACGCGGCTGTCGAAGCTGTCGACATAGGTCTTCAGCGTGTCGGAAATGTCCTGCGTGCGCTGGCCCAGCCGGTCGACGATCTCGGTGCCGAAGGTCTTCACGGTGCGGTCGAACTCGGCGACGTGACGGGTAATCAACGCGCCCAGCGTGCCGCTGTCGCGCGAGAACTTTTCCGCAAGCTCCGCGCCGTGCGTGTTCATCAACTCCTGGAAGGTGTTGATCTGCGCGCTCAGCGTGTCGTTCGCCGTTTCGGTTTCGGCGACGACCTTGGCGACGAGCGAATTGACGGTGGCGTCGAGCGCTTCACCGGCCTTGTCGCCGCTGTTGATCATCCGCTCGGCCAGCGCGTTGCCGGCCTCGTCGATCCGGGTCGACAGATCGTTCGAGCGAAGGTCGAGCTCGAGGATGAGTGAATCGCCGGTTGTTTTCAGCGCGTCATGAATCTGCTCGACGCGCGTGGTGATGCCGTCGACGATCGAATCGGATCGCTTCTGGAATTCGCCGGTGATGCGCTCAAGGCGCTCGTCCATCATGTCGTGGATGCGATCGGTCAGGTCGACGAAATCGTCGTGCACGTGGCCGGTCTTGAAGTTGAGGCTGGCGGTCAGCCGTTCGCTGGCTTCCATCACCGCGCGGGTGGTTTCCCCGCTGGCTTCCTCGAAGCGGTCGAGCAGGTCGCCGCCGCGCTCGCCGAGCGCGAGGATCATGCTGTCGCCGGCATTGCTCAGCGTCCGCGTGATGTGGTCGCCGCGTTCCTGCAGGCCGGTGGTGATGCTCTTGGCGACCTCGTCGACGCGCGAAGCGATCGCGTCGCTGATCACGGCGACGTCCTGGCGCAAGTCGATCTGCACGCCGGCGATGGCGTTGCGAACCTGTTCGGCCTGGCCGACCAGGTTGTCGCGCTGGACCGCGATGTCCTGCAACAGCGCACGGATGCGCACTTCGTTGTCGCTATAGGCGCGTTCGAGCGCGGCGACTTCGTTGGAGACCAGCGATTCCAGTTCGCCGGCGCGCGCGATCGCGCGCTCGACGCCGTCGCCCATCGCCGCCACTTCGCGGCGGATCGCCTGGCCGACCGTCACCATGGAATCGCGGATCGCGCCTTCGGGCTCGGAGAAGCGGAGTGCGACCTGCGCCATCGATTGCGCGATCATCCGCAATTCCTGGCCGCGCCAGGCGAGGCTCGCCAGGAAATAGAACAACAGGATCGGGACGAAGAACAGCGCGGCGAGGCCGGCGATCGCCAGCAGGCCGCCACCGCCCTGGGTCGTCATCGATTGCAGCGAGGGCAGGAAGGCGAAGGTGAGGATGCCGATGGTCGCAAACCAGAGCCCCGCGAACAACGTCGCGATGGTGTAGGCGTTGCGGCCCGGACGGCCCTTCTGAATCGCCTGCAGCAACTGGCCGATCGTCTCGCGATCGTCATTGGCGGCGCGGCGGTTGAAAGCGGGTTCGACGTCCGGCTCGGCGGCGGGGTGCACGCGCTCGGTGGGGCCCCGGTTTGCGTTCATGACATCGTCGAGGGAGGGCAGCGACCGCTCATAAGTCGGGCGTGGCTCAGGAATAGGCGGGCTGATCTCGTCGCGTGTCGGTTGCGTTTCATCAAGCCGGCTCAAGCGCTCAGTCGGCGCAGGCGGGACATCGGCGATGTTCAAAGCCTCCTGGATCGCGGACAGCGCGGCCTCAGTGGGATCTTTGACTTTTTTGGGGTTGTTCGCCATGTGTGCTTACGCCCTCTACTGACTGCTACCGGAACCGCGCGATATGTTTCGAAACATCGCGACAAAGACGCTGGGAAATTGCCTCATTTTTCCCAACGTCCCGCCACTCGGCGGAGCGGCATTTCCCCTAATTTCCGCAAACATCCTATTGGCTTGTCTGCGCGAATGAAACTGCCGCCGTTAAGAACATTTTAATCATCGTTAATGATCGAGCTGTCGATTTCTGCTGGGAACTCACAGGCAAACGCTTCGGCCGACGGCAAACAAGGCTACATCGTGGCTGAAACGTGGCGAAAATGCCGATGCTGGGGAGCGAGAGACTAAGTCTTTGTTAACTCAGGCCATGCTTGGTTGACGGGATCGACGCAACACGGGTGTCTCGGTGCGTGTGCCTTCCCAGCCTCTCGATCGGATGGAATGGATGCCATCGCCGCCGCTCGTGCCCGATGACCGACTGATCGATACCGACCATCTCGGCCAGATCACCCTCGGCGACCAGGGCCTGCAGCGCGAAGTGCTGGGTCTGTTTATCCGGCAGTCCAGAACGCTGCTGGCTCAGCTCGCCACCAGCCCGCCGGATACCGCCGCCATCGCGCACACCTTGAAGGGATCGGCTCGGGGCATCGGCGCCGTTCTGGCGGCCGAATGCGCCGAACGGCTGGAGTTTGCGGCGGGCAACCGGCGGGAGCGCGCGGATGCGTTCGCCGAATTGCAGAGCGCGATCGCCGAGACCGTGGCCGCGATCGAGGACCTTTTGCGGCTGTCCTGACTGTCGCCATTCCTGCATGAATGCCGAACCCAAGCGCACGAGCGAGCCAATGAGTGGAGGCCCGCTTTCGATCTGACATTCCAGGCCTCAGATCGGCGGTACTAGCATGTCGCGTTTGGACCCGTTATAGACGGCGGAGCACGTCTGGCCGGCAGCTCTCGCCGCCGCGACATGCGGTCCTCTTAAGATGCGCGTTTTCACGCGTCCCTCCTGCGCAGAAGCTCATGACCAAAATCAACTATACCGATCACACCGGCGCCACCCGCACCGTTGATGCGGAGAACGGCTCGACGGTGATGGAAGCGGCGATCCGCAATGACATTCCGGGGATTCTGGCCGAATGCGGCGGCGCCTGCGCCTGCGCGACCTGTCATGTCTATGTCGATGACGCCTGGGCCGGCAAAACCGGGGGGCCGTCGCCGATGGAAGAGGACATGCTCGATTTTGCCTTCGACGTGCGGCCGACCTCGCGGCTGTCCTGCCAGATCAAGGTGGCCGACGAGCTTGACGGCCTGGTCGTGCACATTCCCGAGCGCCAGGCTTGACGCCGTCCGCGGCTCGGTCGCGCGCCCGAACGGCGCCGGCACCGGTCCTTCTGCCTTGCAAATAGCTCTTTCCCGCAACTGGCTCCTTGGCTAGACAAGCCCGCGCGACCGGCTCCTGCCGCTTTCGAAGTTCGTGAGACATCGCCGCAAGCCTTGGAACGAACTGCGGAAACAGGCACCCCACCGGCCGCGTCATGTTTCGTGCAACCTTGCCAGTGAATGAGACCCATGAGCGAAGTGATTAAAACCGACGCCTTGATCATCGGCGCCGGGCCTTGCGGATTGTTCGCCGTCTTCGAACTCGGCCTCCTCGACATCAAGGCGCATCTGATCGACATCCTCGACAAGATCGGTGGCCAGTGCGCCGAGCTGTACCCGGAAAAGCCGATTTATGACGTGCCCGGCATTCCCTTCGTCACCGGGCAGGGGCTGACCGACGCGTTGATGGAACAGATCAAGCCGTTCAATCCGACGTTCCATCTGAACGAGATGGTGGAGAAGGTCGAGAAGATCGGCGATCCCTTGTTCCGCGTCACCACCGATGCCGGCCAGGTGTTCGAGACCAAGGTCGTGATCATTTCGGCCGGCGGCGGCTCGTTCCAGCCGAAGCGTCCGCCGGTGCCTGGCATCGAGGCCTATGAAGGCACCTCGGTGTTCTATTCGGTCCGCAAGATGGAGACGTTCCGCGGCAAGGATCTTTTGATCGTCGGCGGCGGTGATTCAGCGCTGGACTGGACGCTGAACCTGCAGCCGATCGCCAAACGCGTGACGCTCTTGCACCGGCGCGACGATTTCCGCGCCGCGCCCCACAGTGTCGAGCAGATGCGTCAGCTCGTGGCGTCGGGCAAAATGGATCTGAAGATCGGCCAGGTCACCGCGTTGCAAGGCGAGGGCGGCAAGCTTACGGGCGCGACGGTGAAGGGCAACGACAATGCCAGCTTCGATGTCGCCTGCGACACCATGCTGCCGTTCTTCGGCCTGACCATGAAGCTCGGCCCGGTCGCGAACTGGGGCATCAAGCTCGAGAACAATCTCGTGCCGGTGGAGACCTCGGCGTTCGAGACCAACATCCCCGGCATCTTCGCGATCGGCGATATCAACTATTATCCCGGCAAGCTGAAGCTGATCCTGTCGGGATTCCACGAGGGCGCGCTGATGGCGCAGAAGGCCCACCGCTACGTCTATCCGGACAAGCGCCTCGTGTTCCAGTACACGACCTCGTCCTCGAGCCTGCAGAAGAAGCTCGGCGTCAACTGACCCGGGCGTTGATCGCGCATTCAACGGAAAGCCCCGGAGCGATGCCGGGGCTTTTGTTTTGCACGACAGGATTTCGACTGAGCCCGTTCAGGGATGCTGCAATGTGCCGTTCGGGCTCAGCGCGTCGATCACGGTCGGCAGATGCTTGGCGAGGAATCCGAAAATCTCGTCCGGCGGCATGTTGAGCGTGGTGGAGATCTTCTCCACGACATCGTTGCCGAGCGCCTTCTCCAATTGCTCGGCGGTGATCGGCTGGTTCGGACCGCTGCCGAGCCAGGACGCGACCTGAGGTCCGAGACCGGACTGCTTCAGCTTGTCGAGCAGACCTTGCAACGAACCGAGATTTGTTTGCGCCAGCGCCTTCGACAGCAGAACAGGAAGCAACTGGGCCTCGATCTGTCCAAACATGCCGCCGGCCAATCCATCCAGCAATCCCAAGATGTCATCTCCTCATTGGCGGCTGGGCCGCGCGTTCAAGCGGCAGCAGGCCGCGCCGATTGCGCGGCCTGTCGCGTGATCACTCAGGATGGGCTTGGCCCGATCAGCCCTTCAGCTTGGTGTTGCACTCGCTGTAATAGCCGCCGCCCTTCGCGATCCACTTCATGCCGCCATTGGCGTTGCTGGCCTTGTTGGCGTTGTACTGATCGAGACAGCTGTGCATCCGCGCCTTGCCGGGGCTCTCCTTGGCGTATTTCGGATCGACGGCCGAGGGGAACGTCGCATTGCCGGCCGCGGCCGGTGCCGCGGCCGTCGTCGTCTTCGGCGCTTCCTTCTTGGCCTCGGCCGCCGGGGCCGGAGCAGGCGTCGGCGCGGCTGTCGTCGCCGCGGCCGGGGTCGCATCGGCGCCGCATTGTGCCTTGCGGAAGTCATTCCATTTCTGGCCGTTCAAAGTGCCTGCGGTCTGGGCGGCCTTATACTTGGCGCTGCATTCGGTCATCGTCAGCGCTTGCGCGGGCATGGCCGCCAGCACCACAACTCCTGACATCGCAAGAAAGAGCACTTTTGCTCGGGCGTTCATCTGCGTTCTCCTCATTGGGGGGCCGGTCAATGTCGAACCGCCGGTCACTGCTGGGCGGCGATCAAGTCTCGCAACACGCCGGCGGTGACAGCCGTCGTCAACTTGCCGCGACATGTTAGCGCATGGCCGGTTCCATACCAGCGGCCGGCGGGACCGGGCCCGGCAAATTTTTTGTGATCCGCGCGAGCTGCCAATCTCAAACAGGCCTGAGGCTTTGTCGTTAGAGAGGCTCCCTCACGCTTGTCATCGTCCGGTTGCCCGACAGCGGCGTGCCGGTCATGACCTTCCGCGGCTGTCATCGTTGCGACATCAACCGCCGGCCGCCGATCACGCTGGCCGCGACAAGGCAAGCGACCCTGGTGTGGCGGATGCAGCGCGCGCAGCGACCAAACCCGCGGAATTGACGGTGGCTCACACGAACAAATGTAGAACATTTTTTATATTCGTGTAGGATGATGTCCCCCGATTCCCCTGGTGAGTCCGTCCGATGTCCCGCTTGGCACAACATAAAGTATGTCCCGTTCGCCTCAGCACCTATTGCGTGGAGCTTGAGCGGCTGCACCTGTGGGGCACCGACGAAGATATCGACGCGGAATTCCACGCCGTGTGCCAGAAGATCTGGGGCTACACGGTGGAGGATTTCGACGAGGACCAGCTGTCAAAGGCCGATCACGATTTTCTCGACGAGCTGACGCGCCGCCGCGCCTACGGTTTCGCGCTCGAGAACGGATATGACCTCGGCGATTACGCCAATGGCGAGATGGTCTCGGATTGGTGGGGCTTTGCCTGGATGGTGCTCGCAGAAAAGCGCGGACTGTTATCCGCGGAGCAGCGTGCGCTCGCCTGGAAGAAGCACGACGAAAAGCTGCTCGCCAATGAGAAGGTGGTGGCGATCATCCGCTGAGCGGCGGAAGGCGCGTCGCTAATTCCCCTGCACCGGCTGCAACGTGCCGCGCACGACATCGTCCGGATTTGCGCCGGACAGTCCGAGCACGTTGACGGCGGCCGCCAGCGTCGCATCGGCCATCGCCGCATGCCCTTCGGCCGTCGGATGCACCGCGCCGCCATAGACCGCGGACAGCACCCCCCACAGCGCATCATGGATGTCGGACGGTTGCGAGGCGCCCTGCGGGTAGGTCATGGCCGCGAAATAGCTGTCATCGGCCGTTCGGATCCAGCGTTGCCGCGGTGAATAGGCGCGGAATTCGCTGGCGCTTCGGCCGCACGCCATCGGCGAGGTGGCGCCGGTGACGGGATCGGCATTGAAGCTGCCGCCGTCGGTCGCGAAGCATTCACGATCGAACGCGGGATCATCGGCTCCGTGGGCGCAAACGCTGTGCTGCGCGAAGATCGGCTGATGCTGGTCGATGAAGGTGATCTGGTTGTTGGCATCGGGAGCCGACAGCACGATGCGCTTCAGTTGCGGCAGGAATTCATTCTGCACATAGCTGGCGACATTCGCCATCCGTGCGGGGTCGGCATTGAAGGAGGGATGGATGTCGAAACCGTCGCGGCCATTGGCGCAGACCTGGTCGTTCTGCACCGCCGGATTGGCGTAGGAGGTGAACATCACGCGCGTGAGGTCGCCTCCGACCAGCGGCTGCAGCGCCTCGCGCAGAGCCGCGAACCGGCGGGGAAAGTCACGCAGCAGCGAGCGCGATTCATCCACGGTGGAAAGCACGCCGGAGCGGCGAAACAGCGCGCGTTCCTTGGTGCTTTCGACGATGACATCTGCGACCAGACCGGAGAACGCAATGTCGTTGGCGCCAACGGTGAGGAAAATCGCGTCGAGCTGCCGCTGCGGCTGCCGCCTTCGTGCATCGGTCAGCGCCTCGCGCAGTTCGGCGACTTGCGCGTTGATGGTGCCTTGGCAATTGACCGCCGATCCGCTTAACGCGCATTCTTTCGCGCGCTGCGATCCCAAAAGGCCGGCATCGATCGTCGCACCGGAACAGGCGAGCGGCAGATAGGTCACCGCGATGTGGTCGAATCTGACCGCGAGAGCCAGCGCCGCGCGCGTCTGGCAGCTGTAGAGCGAGCGGTGGCAGGCCGCGTTCAGCCATTGCGCGCCGACCTTCTGCCAGGCCGTCAAGCCGCCGGCTGTCGTCGCGCAGGATTTGTCGCCTTGATAGCCGGCGCGGCCGGGACGGTAGTATTCGCTGCCGGTGATGTAGGAGCGGTAGCAAAAGCCTTCATTCGACAACGCCACCGGGCGATCCGGATTGCCTTCACCGGCCGCGATGGAATCGCCGAGCCCCGCGATCAGGATGTCGCGCACCATGATCTGCGTCGCGACGTGCTGGGGAGCTTCGCCGCCAAGCGCCACATCCACCGAGGCTTCGGTGGGGCGGCCATAGCGGACACGGATATTGATCGGCTCGGTGCAGGGGAAGCTCGATTGGCTAGGGCCCTCGCCATCGTCGAAGGTCCAGCTGCAGGTCGCGCCGGGCGGAACGGCGCCGACGAGGCGCGCGGTGATCGGGTGGTCGGCCGGCGTCAGGTAATTTTCCGGGACGCTGTCGCGGACGCAGGGCTGCGCCACCTTGCCGATCCGATCGATGCACAGCCTGGCGAACATGTTGCGCGCCCAGCCACGGCCGTCGCTCTGGATTTCCAGCCCTTGTTCGGAGGCGAGGATGCTGCGATCGCGCGCGCTCTCGACATGCAGCAGGAAATCACGCTCCTCGCGGAACAGCCGGAAGCGGTTGCGCACTTCCCAGGTGATCTGCATGGCGCCGATGTCCTGCGCGGCGGCGACTGCGTAGTAGGTGTCGTCCTGGTAGCCCTGACCGGGATTTTGACCGTTGAAGAGCAGGACTTGGTAGCCGCCGGTCTGCGTGTTGCGCGACGCCATGCCGCCCACGCCACCCGGGCTCGTGACGGCGAGCGAGAGCTGCTCGTTGCCCAGCTTGGCGAGGAACTTGTAGGCGTTATAGGCCGGAGTCTTGATGCTCTCGCGCGTGAGCAGGCCCATCGCGCCGATGAACGGACCCTGCTCGGCCACGTAGTCCGCCTGATCGCTGAAGCCTTCGTCGAACACGTCCGAGAGCGTCCACCACGCGAACGTGATCGGGAAACGGCGGTTTTGGATGGCGGCGCGCTGC